>JAABUI010000181.1_pt1 | contig 84946 bp, 65 predicted proteins | sample 5559111 | NCBI WGS metagenome assembly JAABUI01 (sample SAMN10711870, study PRJNA513365) | rock metagenome | isolation source: Antarctica rocks | place: Antarctica: Victoria Land, Buttleship Promontory | reverse complement strand
CCAACGTTTTTCTATATGCACACACATCAGCTACAGACATGATACCTAGATGAATCGGGTATACCCACATGCGAGGGTTATTATCTTCGCCTTTAGTATGAAGCAATGTGATCTTCGTGAAGATCGTGTTAGGTTTTCCGGAGGTAGAGCTGGGGACTATATAGATTGTAAAATGTCGATACAGGAACGACCGAGTTTCTTCGGATCCTGCAGTACATTCATCATCTGTGTCGCAATCCTCATCGATATTGTTGCGCAAACTCAAGTCACTGTCGCTGTCACCGTCGCCGTCATAAGCCGTATTAGAGTCGTTGTCGCTATCGCTGTCATAAGCGGTATTAGAATCGCTATAGCCTTCACCGTGATGATCATAAACCCTGGTGGGCTTGCTATCAACTCCGCAGTCAGAATCGACGATCATCAAGGTGTCGTCTTCACGATTGCTGTTCGTATCGTGATCTCCAATCGTTTTAGTATCGCTCAAACTGAGGTCATCGATGTTGGGAAGGTCAAGCTTGACTCTGGTATCGAAGAGAGAGCACAGTCTACAACCGAAGAATCCGCCCATAAGTATCCCTGTGGAATGCTGAACTCGCTGACGCTCATCCGGAAATACGGAATCATCAATGACCCAGTGGGTGTAGAGCCAAAGATACAGATCATCGCAATCTGCGACGGGTTTTTTCATGGGAAGTGTACGAAGACGGAACTGGACCTCGAGATGTTTGATATACTGCGGCGGGGTCGAGCGGTCAGTTAAGTTCCTTCTGATCCCAAAATATATCTTACATTGCGGATGTCTCTCTTGTCGCTCTCACTGAAGACTCGACCAGTCTTATCAAGGATGTGCATTTGTAGAACCCGCCAGTAAACTTTCAGGCTTGAGGCTGCCCCTATCCTCTTGTAGTTATTCATAACCCATAACAAAAAGACTTTGAGATCTGGCGTCTCTGCTTCTTTCAAGAAGGCTTCCGGGTGCTTCCCGAGTTCGAGGCAATGCCTAGTGTCTCCATTAGTATTGACAGCCATGGCACCTAGAAGATCGAGAGTATCCTACTTTTTGACCTTTACTATCACGGACGCCAGACTCTTCTTCGTATTGTCGGCAGGCCTAGGAGGAGTCCGTCCCTGCTCTGCGAGTTCCCTGCGCTGTTGGATGTAAAAGTTGGGGGGCAATCTGACAGTTTTCCGCCGTGTTTGCATGATGTATGGCTGCTATCGCTGAGGACAAATAGAGCATTTCGCGGAAGAGCGAGGTAGAGCAGCTGTGAACCCTGGTGGCAGGCTTGCGACCAAAAAAAAGAACGATAGCGCTCGAGGTGTATTGTACAGATGAGTAGAAAAAGAGAAAAGAAGGAAAAGGATTCCAGAGTGCTGTGGTCAAGGTTAGGGGAGGATGGAGGGGTCCAGAGGAGAAGGGCAGGTACAGCATGATGGGAGGGTGCCATATCCTGTGATTATGTCCACGGTCCCAAGACCCGGTGGGCGGTAAGAAGGGCATGGACATCTTTGAAGCTGTAAGCCAGAAATGGAGCGCAATCCATGAGGGAGCGCAATCCCTGCGCTGGCGCCTGAGACTAGCAGATCCTTGTTCCCCCATCGAGTTCGGTTCACAGATTCGCCGATCCGGGTCCTTTGGCCTCGGTGTTCTGGCACCGTAAAGCGGCTTCAAAGGTCCCCGGATTAGGATGCCCAAACACCTAAAAGTAGATACTGAGTGTTATTCTCTTGTTTAATAAAGTTCATCAATCACTTTTTAATCAATGATGAGCTTACTGTTAAACAGTTCACTTAAAGCGTGATTCAAAACTCAGTTGAAATCTTTACTTTGCACTTATATATTATAAACTGTATTTTCTTGCTGTTAAAGACTAAATTTATCATCATAAACTGATTATGAATTTTGCAAGTGATTATGTTTAATTTCAGCAGTAGTTTTAATCTTACATTTGTAATTATGTTTAGTAAAGTATCAATCATCATATGTTGAGTGAAACATCTTCATTTTTTTCAATGTAAATGATGTAAATTGAAGTTTTTTACAACTAGTTGTTCACAATTATTCTTGAGTAGTTCATTCAAATGAAAAATAGTTGAAAGTCTCTTTGTAAATGTGATGAATAATGAGCTTGAGTTGTAAACATTTAAAAGTCTTAGCATCTGCATTTTGTCATCTGTGTTATGAGTTAATATTCTGATTAAGCAAATGTTTGACTCAACTATTTTTGCTGTTCATTAAATGAGTCTTAAGCATTTGTTAATATATATATATGTTCTTGACTGAGATGATGAATTTTTCATTAAATGAAAGAAGTTGTGAGCTGAGTTAAATGATTGCAAGTCATTAATGTTATGTTCTTACTTCTGTATGATTACTATGTTAAATTTGCGAATTTCTTTGTCAATTAAGAATGATTCTTGAATTTTCAATGACTTTCTGATGTTGTATTGTAGAATTTGTAGAAAGAGTTGTTTTATTATAAAGTTATTTGTAGCTGTTGTTGACTCTGCACTGAGAAGACTCTTTATATGCTTTTGATCACTGAGAGTCTTTCATACTTTCTGATCAAGTGTTTCTGAGTCTGCTCAGATGTCATCTCATCTGAATTGCTAATCATGCATAAAAAGAGATTGACTCATCTCTTTTTAACTTCTATCATTTATCATATTGTAATTGTAATTGTAATTGTAATTCATACACTTTTGTGACATTGATTTAGATTCAACTCATGAGAAAAACCATGCTATGTGTATCAAACAAACAAAACTCTTTGAGAAAGAAAATCGCTCATCGACTACATGATGACTTCACGTCGTTGAAACAATAAGATTGACACTATATTATCAGTAATGAATTTATAGCTTCTATTCAGCACGTGACGCTCAAGTAAACTCTTGATGAAAATGTCTGTGCTGTTTGATTATGATGCATCGTCTTTGTTCTGCTCTTCATTGATGATATTCTATACAACAATGTTTCGATTCGATTCTTGATTCAAAGATGAAAGACGTTTTCTTTGCATTCGTGATGCTCGTGATTGTAACGTACGTAGAGCTGTGTTCTCTTACTCAATGATTGTCATTCATTGAGCAGAGAAATATGTGATGAAAGAGAGATGCATAACATGAGAAGATAGAGTGTGATTGTACTGAGTAACTCTTTTCTTCTCTTGATTTGACTTGTGTCACATAGACGTTGAATAAATTGTTAGTATAAACATGCAATCATAATCATTCGATGTTTGACTCTAATCAATGAAAGAGAATGCGTTCTGATCATTCTCTTGAGCTCTCAATTTTTCACGTAGATGGATGAATGACTTGATGTCAAGTAAAGAAGATGAACTCAAGCTTTCTCAATATATCAGCGTGATCAACGAGTCACTACTTCTTCGAGCACTGTAGTCACGACTCTCAATACTTGAGATGACTATTCTATTTGATATCTTTTCATCAATTACTTGATAACACTGTTGATGTGATGAAGATATTTTAATATCAACGCAGTCAATGAATCGCAAATTCTTCGATCACTTGTAGTCACAACTTGCAAATTCTTCATCTGAGTTGTCTTTTTCACTAGTAGTATCTTTTCATCTCTTACTGACATCGACATGTCATTAATCTTCTTCGTAGATCAATTGTGACTGTTAGAAAGAGTGTTGTTGCATGAGTGAAAACTCTGCATGATGACTTTTCTGATCACGCAACGTTCTAACATCGTTCAAACTGCGTTGAATTAAGATTTCTTAACTCTTCTGACTTCTATTCAAACACAGAATAGAATCAAAAGATTTGTAGTCAACATCATGTATAGATGAATCTCATTGTCAATCTCATTTATCATATTAATTCAACGTTTTAATTACGTGTTTTTAACATGATGAGTGCTGAACTTAAAGAATTCATTGAATTTATGAAGTTTGTTGAACTCAATGAATTTATTGAGCGTAGAAAGTTCAGAAACAGCAAGAAAGATGCATGATTGTATTTCAACACTTTTGAATATTTGATTAATTTGTTTCTGTAGATTTCTGATGCTTGTTTCATCTGCTATCATCATTTGAGACAAATGCATCTTCAAAATTCATGATCTTCATTGCAGTTGATGCAACATCTTTTATTTAAAGACATCATGCATTTTTTGATATGATGTTTATCTGCACATTTAACACAGCATTGTTTCTTCTTGCAGAATCTGATCATATAATCAAATTTGAAGCATCTGTAATATTGAATGATGTGACAGTTTTTTTCAAACAGTTTGCATGAACATTCTTGATACAAGTTTAACATGCTTTCATTCATTAATTAATTTATCATCGTTTTGATTGCAATTTTTATGATGAGTGACAAGTGAATCTTCTTACTTTCAATTACTTTCTTGAGTCAGATTATTCTTAGAATCTTGAGATTTTCATGAAGTTTTACATTGTCTTTTATCAATCTTTTAATGATCACTTTCTGATTATTTATGTTTATTGTGATGCATATTTCATATGCTAGCACAGCAAAGATTCAATGCATTATACATGTCAAGTTCATGATTTCTTTTGCTAATATTTGAAATCTTTTCAGATTTGCTTAAGCTTCTGAACTTACTGCGTGAAGTATGATGTCTTCACTTTCAAGCTTGCAAAGAAACATGATTAAATTTCTTTGAGCTATCAACATGTTTGTAATTTCTTGAAAAATCTATTTAATAAATTTCTTTTATATCTTTTTTATTTTCTTTCTTTCTGCTATCTTCATCATAATCTTTCGTCTTTTACAAAGTAATGATAATTCATTTCTGACATGTTACTTTCTCATTGTTACTTCTTCTTTTGTTACGTTCACTCATGACATGATTTTCAATGAGAAGCATATACTATCTTATGTTTACATGCTATTTTATGTTTGTAGCTGCTTGTTAAGCAGTTATACAAATGTCTTCAGTTTTTATACATTCTTTGCAATGAATGCATTCTGATTCTCGTTGTTTTTTTCTTCTGAATCATTTCAAAGATGTTGCATCAGCTTTACTGCTACTTTTTTTCATGAATGATCTTTGCTTTTCTCTTTCTTTAATGTTGATGTCTATATTAGAAAATCAATAATGTTAGTAACATACTTTTCATCATTGTGTAAACTTTTCTGCCTTGCGTTTAGACTGATCGCGTCGAGTCAAGTCATCGAGATCGAGTCGAGTTTTCGACTCGTCAAGACTCGATTCGAGTCAGAATTCTTGACTTGAGTATTTGAGTTGAATCAAGATGTTCGACTCAAGTATTTAAGTCGAGTCAGAGAATTGAAATCGAGTATCGATTCGAAATTCTCGATTCGACTCGTCAAGACATGAAGATAAATAGATAGATATTCTATTATAGCTCTTTATCATAGCTTTCTATCATGTTTCTCTATCATAGCTTTTCTTCATGACTCTCTTTCATGACTTTTCTTCATGACTTCTCTTCATGACTTCTCTTCATGACTCTTTATCAAACAGTCTTCATAGTTTCTCGTCATGACTTTCTATCATAGCTCTCTATCATAGCTCTCTATTAAAGCTTTCTATCAAACAATCTTCATGTTTCTCTTCATGTTCTTCTTTATGACTTTCTATCAAAAAGATAATGCAAAAAGATAATGCAAAGGCGAAAATTCGAAAAAATTTCTATATTTAGCTCTCTTGATATCATATTCGATTTCTTGACGAGTCGAGTCGAGAATTCGAATCAAGTATTGACTCGAAATCGATATCAGATCGAATCAGAATGTTGAAATCGAGTATTCAAGTCAAGTCAGAAGATTGATATCGAGTACTCAAGTTGAATCAGAAGATTGATATCAAAACTTGACTTGATAATCAGTCTACTTGCGTTGTTGTTTCTTCGTGACAAGTCAATATCACTTGCAATTGTTTTTGAATCAGCATTACTGCAATTCATGCAATTCATCATCATTTATTCATCTTCTAGATTCGTTCTATCTTAATTATATTACTCTTTTCAAAAATTTGCTTTGCGTGCGTTGTGATTGTTTTTTTTTCTTTTATTAAAAGAAAGAATGTTTTTTGATGAAAGATTTTTTATTGATTAATTGTTTAAAGCGTAACATCAATTATTTCACTTAAATCATCATTTTCTTCTGACGAAATTTTAATAATACTTAATCATTCATCTTTCATTAATGAGTTTAAACATTCTTTAACATCAATGAAGAGTTTTAACAGCTTAAGCATCATTAATCTTGCTCTACTACTTTTATTATTACTTTCATTAAATTCAAACTCATTTAAACTGATCATCAAGTTGAGTTTTGATATTAATCTTCTGACTCGACTCGAGTACTCAATATCAATCTTCTGACTCGACTCGAATACTCAATTTCAACATTCTGACTCGATCTGATATCAACTTTAAATCAATACTCGATTCGAGTTCTCGACTCGACTCGTCAAGAAATCGAATATGACGTCAAGAGAGCTAAATATAGAAATTTTTCCGATTTTTCGCCTTTGCATTATCTTTTTGCATTATCTTTTTGATAGAAAGTCATAAAGAGAAACATGAAGAGAAACATGAAGATTGTTTGATAGAAAGCTTTGATAGAGAGCTATGATAGATGTTACGATCCTAGCTACGCACCTATGTTGGTAGCTATGTTGGTGGCTATGTTGATGACTATCGCCGGCCGCTCGCCGCTAGGCTATAGGGTTGTTCCGAGGCCAACCCTATTCAGGGTTAGCTTATGTTCTCCTGAGTCATATAGATAGCCGGCTCTTCCCTTCTAGATACTTTCCTTCCTTAGCATTTATATACTCGTTACATTACACCCATATGACTCGCTCTATGCTGGCCCCTAACACATTTCAACAATAAAAGAACTGTTAATTTAGTTCAACGTTTCTATTATTAATCAAATTATTGAGCAACAATTAAACAGTACATTTGAAATTATTATGCTTATCAGCAAAGTAAGACATTTAGAGATAACATCAATGAGCTTTATCAGTTTCTTTTGATTTCACAAGAATGCTGAAAAGATATAATTATAAACTTCATCACTGAGTTATTTCTATCTGAAGAATACAACATCATTTGCATAATCATATGTCATTTCATTAAGAAACATTACTATGTTCTCTGTCATTGAAAAGATGAAGACATTTCAGTTGAAGAAATGATTTGAATCATGTTATGAAATGTTTATTGACTTCATGATTTATTCAGTTCTATTGTTTCAAACAAAGACTTTCAATTCATATCAATCATGTGACAAAGTCTTTGCAAGTGACTAAGAATCATTATTAGTTTATTAATAGTTTATCATTCTGAGATTAATGATTAATTAAAGTGAGTTAATTAAGATGTGAAACATGAACTAAGAATTTACTGCAATTACATGCAGAATGATTGAGCAAAGTGAATCTCAATGATGAAATTTAGCGAGAATTTTAATATTTTCTTGATCATCTCAATGATTTCATTTTACTTCAATAAAGATTTTCACTCATGAATGAGTTTCAATTCAAATATGATTGACTATAAAATTACTTGTGAACGTCTTGAAGTTAAAAAAGTCAATGATATTATCATTCAAATGAAAGAGTTTCTTACTTTTAATCATTAATAATTGAAAAAGATGAAGCAGATCATCAAAGCTTAAGTCAATAAACATAAATGAAACGTTATTTATGAAGTAAATGACTGAGTTTAATTATTTTTCAAAAACATTAAAACAACAAGATCATGCAAAGATTTAAAAGATAAACAGCTAAAATTCTATCAAATCACTGTTAAAGTTGAAATCTTCTATCATCTTCATTTATTAATAAGCATGAAGCAGTTGCATTCAATATTCAGTTTGAAACTATTACATTCTTATTTCAACAATCTTTTATCAGAACAGCATTCAGAATCTCTCAGATTTCTCACTATCAAAAATGATGAACATTGAGAGATAAATGATATTTTAAACTTCAAATGCTATCAAGATTGAATACAATACAAGATCAAATGAACAGAATTAAATCAAGATGATGAATGATATTATGTTAATAAAGAAGAATTCAATGACTTTGAAGACGTTTTGATTGAATTTTATAAGTTTTATTCAAACAAATCACGCTAAGATTAATTTGAATTAATGCTTTATTAATTAATTAATCAGAATTTTGCAGACTTAAATCTGTGAAATCATGATTAATCAAACAAAGTGAAATAAAACAACATTCATGCAAACATGAATTTTCAGAAAGAAGAATAATGTTACGAATGCATCAGAATTGAATAAGATCAAAGATTTAACTTTAATCATTATACAATTAACATTCACGAGTTGATTGTATATTGATTAAAACTAGTTGAAAACTGATTTAAATCTGATTCAGATTTGACTCAGATATGACTTAACATCTTTTTCATTCTTTAACATTTTTTAATCAGCTTTGATTGTCTTTTAAATAAACATACTTCTTTATGTTACAAGTAGTTAATAAACATCTATGATAAACACATTTCTTTATGTCAATGAAACATCTTTTGAATCAACATTTTTCTTGTGTTTCAACATGTTTTCTTTGAAACTAACGTTGAATCTGAGTAACTACTATATAAAGTATGTTCTTCTTTTTCTTTTATCTTCTTTCTTCTGTATTCTTAAAGTCTTAGTTATAACTATCTTTATTGAATCAAACATTTCACTTACAACATGATTAAATAGAATATTTAAACATGATTTCAACAGTTTTCTTATTTTGTATCAGATGATGCATTCATATATTCTTTTGATGCTGTTCAATTCTGTGTTAAAAGTGATTCTTTTCTAGCATTTTGAAGTTCATAGCAAATCATGCTCGCTGCTGCTGAGCTTTTAATTATGTTATGAATAGAAATTTGCTGATTGAAGAATTCTGATGTTGCTGTTGAAATTTCTGATTTCAATCAAACTTTCTGAATTCAAGTTCTGCTTCTGTTGAAATTGCTGATTTCAATTTTGATGATGAGTTCAGTAAAGAATTAATCTTCTGATTTATGTTTGCAACACATTGCAGAGCTTGTTCTGATTCTGTTAAAATTTCTGATTTCAAGTTCTGATTCTGACTGAAGTTGAAATTTCTGATTTCAATTTTTAAGTTTAAATTATGTAGCTTGTTTTTATATCATTTACATGTTGATAGTAAAATTAATAAGCTTTGAACTAATGTTAAAATCTTGTTTAAAACAAGTTATAAAAATATGAATAAATGAAAGTAAATGAGAATTCAAAGTTAAAGAGTAAGATTTATCAAGATGCAAAGACTATATGTATAGAAGAAGAATGAGTGCTAAGCTCAATAAAATCTTAGACTCGCTCAAAAAACATGCGTTTCAGTAAAAGACTGAGCACACTCGTAACAGAAGTTTAACTAAATGCTTGTAATATTAGCATCACTCATCTCATTGTCAAGTTAAATGATCATCATGTTAATTTCTTTAAGATTAAGCGTATCTTCAAAAGTAATTTTCTGATCATTGAGTTAAATTTTTCAACATTCATGAAAGTTCATTTAATCTTTCATGTTATTCTTCTGAGTCATATCACAAGTGATTTTCTTTCAGATCAATATCAGAAATCTTGAAAACTCATCATTGTTGAAAATAATGAAAGATTCTAATATGTCAACAGAATACTAAACTTTAAGCGTGATTGACACTATAGTTTATCTCTGCTTAAGTACTACATTAATTGAGAAGAACATTTTTCTATCTGAGAATCTTTTGATCTTTTGAATAATTATGAATGTTATAAATGTGTCAGAATTAAATAAAATCAAAGCTTTAACTTAATTCAATTTACAGTTAATGTTAGCAAGTTAACTGCATATTGATTAAAACAAGTTTTGATTTGATTTAAATTTAGCTCAAATTTGACTCAGATATGACTCAGCATCTTTTTTCTTTCTTAACATCTTCTTCACTTCACAACATTCTTTCTATGTCATAATATGTTTTCTTTAAGTTTAGTGCAGTTTCTAAACATTACATAAATAGAATTTTTATATCATTCTTCTTTTATATTCTTAATGTTCAATTATAAATACAATTACAACGTGCGTAAAACGAATTTTTGAAAAGAGCACTACAAACGAGAGAATAAGAATCAAGTAAATGAATAAACGATGACAAATTGCATGAACAGCAATAATGCTGATTCAAAGATGATTGCAAGCAACGTTGATCTGTCACAGAGAGACAGCAACGTAAGATCTAAACACTCACGCAATGATGAGATGAACGTTATCAGCATCATTGATCTGCTAACACAGACATTGACGTTAGAGAAAGAGAAAAGCAAAGATCATTCATGAAAGAAAGTGACTCTAGAGCTGATTCAACGTCTTCAAAATATCTCAGAAAGAAAGATTGAAAAGAAAGAGAATCAAGATGTGTTCATTGCGAAGAATGTACAGAAGTTGAAGACATTTGTTCAACTTCTCAATAAACAGCTACAAGCATAAGAGAATACGCGTTTCACATTCAAAACATCATCGTGAATCAATGTAGTAAAAGAAGAAACAACGACGAAAAAGCAACGATTCAGAGATGATTTATCATCACTTCGCAAGAGACGCGAAGTTCTAGTGAAAATAGTGAAAAGAAAAGAAATGAAAAAGATATAAAAGAAGTCAGTCGATCAGATCTTTCAGAGAATCGAAAACGTGTCGACGATGCAATGAGATCTAATCATGTCGATTCACAAGCTTAAAAGCGAAAATATTGCACTGCATGCAGTAAGCTCAGAAGCTTAAGCAGCTCTGAAAAAGTTTCAGAAATGAATGAAGAAAATTGCAGACTCAACGCATGTAATGCATTGAAGCTTTGTAATATTGACACATGATATACACATCACACTGAACACAAGCAATCAAGAGATAATCATTAAAAGATTGATGAAAGACAATGCAAGACTTCATGAAGATCTAAAGATGCTAAGAATAGCTTGATTCAAGAAGATAGTTGAAAGTGAGAAAATTCACTCATCGCTCATCGTAAAGATTGCAATCAAAACAATAATGAATAGACTATTGAACATGAGCATGTTAGACTCGTATCAAGAATGCTCATGCAAGTTGTTTGAAAAGAACTGTCATATCGCACAGTGTTACAAGTGCTTCGATTTTGATCATGTGACTAAATCTTGCAAAAATAAAGAATGCTGCTTCAAATGCACAGATAAGCATCACATTGAAAGATGCGTTGTGTTGATGAATAGAAGAAGATGCGTGAACTGCAACGATAGTCATGAACTCTGAAGATGCTCATGTCTCAAGTGAAAACTACAGATAAAGCAATCAGAAGAAATCTTTCAAAACAGATTAATCAGATATTCTGAAGCATTGAAATACAATCACTTACTCTCTTCTTTCTTTCTGAACTTCTTAGATTCAATGAATTTCTTGAGTTCAATGAACTTATCGAGTTCAATGAACATCTTGATGATGACAAGCAGTCGAAACATCAACGAGTCAATATGACAAGTGATGAAAGTCAAGAAGAGACGAGTTGATCGCTTTTTATGCGTGATTAGCGACTCAGAAGACATGATGTCTGAACAGACACAGAAATGTCAAATCAAAAAATGCGAAAAACTTTTAGTGATTGAAAGCATACAAAAAGTCATCTCAGCGCAGAGTCAACAGCAGTTACAGATATCTTTATGATGAAACAATTCTTTCTGCAAATTTTACAGTACAACATCAGAAAGTTATTAAAAATTCAGAAATTATTCTTGATAGACAGAGAGATTCGCAAATTTGACATAATAGTCATTCAGAAACAGAGTTGCAACATTAACGTTTTGCAAACATTTAGCTCGACTCACAGCTTCTTTCATCTAGTAGAAAATTCATCATCTCAGAAAAGAACATGCATTTACGTTAATAAACATTTAAAACTCAATCAATGAATGATGAAAACTATCAAATTGAACATCTGCTTAATCAAGCTGCTAACTAGCAGCTCAGACGATGAAACGCTGACGCTACGAGTCATAAATGTCTATAACTCATGCTTGCTGTTCATTATTTTCATGAAAGAATCATTTACTGTTTCTCATCTGAACGAACTAATCAAAGATGACTGCAAACAACTGATTGTAAGAGACTTTAACATGCATCACTCACACTGAGAAGACAGAAGATGCTTCACTCGTCATACAGTGACTGATGCTCTACTAGACATTATTACGAACGCAAGACTAAAGCTACTGCTTGAGTCAGACACAATTACTAGAAAGACTCATAATCAGCTCACAACAATAGATCTAGCGTTTAACAGAAAGAAAATACAGTTCATGATACACAAATGCAAGATGAGAACTGATCTGCATCAAGAATCTGATCATCTTTCAATTATCACGAAGTTATGTTTATGCACATTCTTCGTGCAGCTCACGACTCGCTGACTATGAAAGAAAATGAACATTGAAGCACTAAACGCTCATTTAAGAATACATCTTTTCGTCGATCATTCTTTGAACAACAAGACAGCGATAGATGACAGAGTAGTTGAGATCACTCATGCATTACAAGAAGTCATAGAGAAATTTACTTCTTGAGCAAAGTTGTTGAATCAAGCACAAGACTTTTGAAATCAGAATTGCTCAAAAGTTGTGACAAAGTCATGATGATTACGAGTCATATAAAAAACGCAGAGTACTCTAGAAACATGAAACAATTACTTGAAATACAACGATCACAAAAACAACATCATTAAAGAAACAAAATGTTCACATTTTAGATCTTAAATACATGAGTTGAGCAATGAATCAAAATCGATTTGACGCTTCGCAAAATAAATCAGAATCGAAAGTCAACTACTCAAAAAACTTTCACAGTTTTTTTCATTAAAAAGCATCGATTTCAATCACATGACAGAATCATTTGAAGAAAAAATGAAGATGCTACGAAAGAAGTTCTTTTCATCATCTTCTCAAACAGACATCAGCAACATTTTGAAATCATTTATATTGCTGACAGTGTCATTCAATTCAGTCTTATCGCAAGATGAGATGAGACAGATGATACAATGAGTAAAAGTCGACAAAGCATCAGATGCATTCAAAATTTCAAATAGAGCACTTCAAGTGAGCTTAATGAAACTGACTTCGATACTAATCAGTCTGTTCAACGCATGTGTAATTCACAAATATTACTCAAAGCAGTTCAAAAAGATTCAGACGATAGTACTACGTAAATCAAAGAAGAGCAACTACATTGATTCAAAGACGTATCGATTCATTGCTTTGCTTAACATCATGAGTAAGACACTGAGATCAATCATGATCAAAAGACTAAGCGACATTGCTGAGACTCATTTCATGCTTTCAAACGTTCAAATGAGAACAAGACGTAAGTGATTCGTGATCTCAGCGCTGAATCTACTAGTAGATCAAGTACATGCAGTATGAGACTGCAAAATCAAGTACATGATCTTTATGCTTAGTCTAAACATTGCTGAAGCGTTCAATCATGTCTTGCACATCAGACTTCTGCATACTTTGAGAATGAAAAGAACATTGAACTATATAATCAATTGAACTTGTAGCTTTCTGAAAGACAGAGAGTCATCGCTGATGTTCAATGAACAAATTAGTGAGATGCAGCGAGTAGACGTTGACATATTGCAGAGATTCTTCATCTCATCGATTTTCTTTCTATTCTTCAACGTAAGTTTAATTGAAAAGTGTGAAGCATTAGAAATCAAAATTGAAATACTCAACTTCGTAAATGATATCAATATTCTGATCTACGATAGATTCACAGAATCAATCTGCGAAACATTAAGCAGAGCACATGATGTCTGTACGACGTAAGCTCGAATTCATGACATCACATTAATTTCAGAGAAGTATGAATTTACACATTTCACACGAAAGTCAAAAAGATTCAACATAATGATCAGTCTATGTATTGAAAACTTGATAATAAAGTCGAAGTTGAACGTACGAGTTCTCGAAGTTCAATTGAACATGAAACTATAATGAGAATCACATCTTCGTCAAATAGAAGCAAATCACGTCATCAAAATGTTGATGCTTAGTTGACTTAAGATCTTCACTTGAGAAATTACATTTGCAAAGATGAGACAAATATACTCAGCAGTAGTGAGATCAAGAATAACGTTCAAAGCATCAATATGACATCAACGCGATAAAGAAGAGAAATTGTCGAGCACAGAATGATGATTAGAAGCTCTTCAAAATCAAGTGCTGCGTCATGTGACAAACATCTTTCAAAAAGTAAACATTGAAATGCTGAAAGTTGAAACATATACATCTTCGTTTTATGTTCATCTAAACAAGCTACAAAATCAGGCTACACTATGCAGTCAAGTCAACAACAGAACGCGAGAGACTCAATGAGCATGCAAGATCATATGTGCACATCTGATAAAAATTAATCAGCTCATTTCTTGCTTTTCAACTTCTAAAAAGATGACGTTTCTGAATGATTCAATTTGCGAAGAAGCAAAGATACAGTCTAAATGCAGATGACTCAACTCTTCAACATTGATCTCAACAAGTGAACATGCAATTGCACAGTTTCACAAGAATCAATGAGATCTTAGATGAGAAAACTACAAAAAATGCATCGCAGACATTAACACAACTTTCGCTCAAAGATCTCATCTATTCAAGAGATCAATAAGAATGCGTGATGATTTTCAGAAGATCAAAAGCACTTTTGCAACTCACATCAAAATCAAACGCATAGAACTAAATGTTTATCTGCACTCGAGAAACGTTTCGAGCATGAATAGCTTTCGATGCAACTGCGAATGAAGTCATCAGATCGTCAAGCATATTCTGATGCATTGTTCAAACTGAACGCATCTTCAATCGAATATGCTTCAAGATGTTGACTTCACGAACTATCAAGTCATCATCGCAATCACGAAGAATCTCAAGATGACAGCGAGAATGATGATGAAAATGAAGCTTTTAGAGCATTTCAGAGTGACAAAAGCACTCATTCTCTAACGTGCAATCATTGCGAACAAATTTAATACATAGTTTCAGCTTTATCGTTTCAATTGCATGCAGCAGTTGCAAAAATAATGAGCGATTTTCTATCTCAGAGAGTTTTGTTCACTCAACATACATAGCATAGTTTTTTCTCATGAGTCGATCTAATCGATGTCACAAGAGTGTAAGAATTTATTATTATTATTATTATTATTAATGTTCAATTATAACTATCTTTAAAAAATCAAGCATTATCATTCACGTACTTTACTGATTGAATCATTTAAACATGATTTCAACATTATATAAAAAATTCATTTATCATATGATATTAATTTTATTACTTATTCAAGTTAACTTAACTGACAATAAAATAAATATAAAGAAAGTTGTGTATTTAATGATTAATAACTTTAAAAGACAGAACAACATCAAGAAATTAATAGAATCAATGAAAATATATAATCATTGAATTGCTAAAGAATTTAAAGCTTATTAAGTATGCATCAGTTCACTCAATTAATAGAATCAATGATAATAAATCTTCATTGATTGTTTAAAAATCAAAACAAAAACAATTTCTTTAATTAATAACACTTTTTTCTGAAGATTAAACACTTGAAATCACAATCTCACTTCATACTGTTGAGCATTGCTTTTCATTCAATCATTTAAACATTCATTATGACTCAATTATTTGTGAAAGATGTTGAGACTATGTTTAAATGATTCAATCAGTAAAGAATGAGATTGATAATGCTTGACCTTTAAAGATAGCTATAACTGAACATTAAGAATACAGAAAAAGAGTAATACAAGAACTTTTATTTATGTAATGTTTAAAGACTGCGCTAGATTCAAAGAAAACATGTTGTAACACAGAAAGAATGTGATGTAAATGAAGAAAATGTTGAAAAAGAAAAAAGAAATTGAGTCATATTTGAGTCAAATTTGAATCAAATTTAGGTCAGATCTCAACTAAATCATTGACTAGCTTTAATTAATATGCAATGAACTCGCTAGCATTTACTGTGAATTGATTAAAGTTTGATCTTTGATACATTTGTAACATTATTCTTCTCTTCAAAAATTCATGTTTGCATGAATGTTGTTTCATTTCACTTGTCTGATCAATCATGATTTCACAAATTTAAATCTGCGAAATTTTGATTAATTAATTGATACAGCATCAATTTAAATTAGCAATAGCATAATTTATTTAAATAAAGTTTATGAAATTTATTCAAAACTTTTTTGAAGTCATTGAATTCTTCTTTATTGACATAGTATCATTCATCATCTCAATTTAATGTCAGAATCGTGTCTAAATGATACAATCAATGAAGATCAGAATTGATAGTGCTTAATCTTTAGAAATAACTATAACTGAGTATTAAGAATACAGAAGAAGATTGATACAAAAGCTTCTATTTATGTAATGTTCAAAGACTGTGTTAGACTTGAAAGAAATGTGTTTGTGACATGAAAAGAATGTGATGTAAATGAACAAGATGTTGATGAAAGAAAAGAGTGTTGAGAAAGAAAAAAAAGAGATTGAGTTATATCTGAGTCATATCTGAATCAAACCTGACTAGCTCGCTGATTAGCTCTAATCATTACGCAGAGAACTTGCTAGCGTTCACTGTGAATTGATTAAAGCTTCAGTCTTGTCAATCTTGATACGCTTGTAACATTTAATTCTGTTCATTTGATCTTGTATTGTATTTGATCTTGATAGTGTCAAGAGTTCAAAATGTTATTCATCTTTCAATGTTCATCATCTTCAATAGTGATTAATTTAAATGATTCTGACTGCTGTTCTGATAGAGAATCATCAGAATAAAGATGTAATAGCTTTAAGCTGAACATTGAGTGCAGATGCTTCATACTTATTAATAAATGAAGATGATAGAAAATTTCAGCTTCGACAATGATTTGATAGAATTTTAGCTGTTTATCTTTTAAATCTTTGCATGATCTTGTTGTTTTAATGTTTCTGAAGAATAATCAAACTCAGTCATTTTCTTCATAAATGATGTCTCATTTATGTTTATTTATTTGAGCTTCAATGATTTACTTCGTCTTTTTCAACTGTTGATGATCAAAATTAAGAAGTTTTTTCATTTACATGATAATATTGTTGATTTTTTTAACTTCAATACATTCATGAATTATTTTATAGTCAGTTGTATCTGAATTGAAACTTATTCAAGAGTGAAAGCTTTTATTGAAGTAGAAAGAAATCATTGAGATAATCAAAAAAATATTGAAATTTTCGCTGAATTTCATCATGAAAAGTTATTTTGCTCAGTTGTTCTGCATGTAATTACAGTAAATTCTAAGTTTGCATTCAATGTCTTGATTGACTCATTCTAATTGATCATTAATCTTAGAATGATAAACTGTGAATAAACTAGCGATGATTCTTAGTCGTTTGCAAAGACTTTGTCACATGATTGATATGAATTAAAAGTCTTTGTTTGAAATAATAGAACTGAATAAATCATGAAGTCAATAAACATTTCATAACATGATTCAAATCATTTCTTCATCTGAGATGTCATCATCTTCTCAATGACAGAGAACATAATGATGTTTCTTGATGAGATGACATATGATCATGCAAATGATGTTATAATCTTCTGACAGAAATAACTCAGTGATGAAGTTCATAATTATATCTTTTCAGCATTTCTGTAAAATTGAAAGAGAATAATGAAGTTCATTGATGTTATTTTTAAATGTCTTGCTTTGCTGACAAGCATAACAGTTTTGAATGTACTGTCTGATCATGACTCAATGTTTTAATAAATAGTAGAAATGCTGAATTAAATTAATAGTTTATTTATTGTCTGAGTGAAAAATTGATGGCTGATCATGAATTTTCTGTAGCAATTTCATATGCATATTCTCAGAAATTCACAGTAAGTCTTTTTTTAAATAAAACATCATCAATGACTTTGCAGTTCTTTAGTTTAGTGCTATGAAATTTGAGCTTCTTTTCGCTTATAGCTTGTTTATATTTATTGAAAAGCTCATTCATTTGATTGATAATATATATTCATTGATAGAGATTAAGTTCAGATTTAATAAATAAAACATTGACTTTATTGAAGATTGAAATAGTCTGATAGTGATCTTCAATGCGCTGAGCTGATTCAGAAATGTTCGCTATGAGCATTCTGATTAAAGCATCGACTTTAGTATTTATTTTACCTGATTGAAAAATGATCTGAAAGTTGAACTTGAATAGAATGTTTAAATAGTTAACTTAATATCGAGTTAACTGTTTGTTTTTCATGAAAATCTTCAAAGTTTGATGATTGATGAATATTTGAATGAGTAATTCAATGCATTTTAGTTCAAGTCTTCAGTGTTCAAAACATCAAATAATGACTAGCAATTTCTTGTCATAGATGTGATAATTGATTTCAGCGAAAATCATGCTTTTGCTGTAGAAGACTATCAAATGAAAAACATTCTCATTATTGTACTGAGATAGTATTTCATCTTTTACATAGTTCAAAGCATCAATCTTCAGAATAGTCTGTTGTTTGAAATTGAAATGTCGTAGTACTGAGATTAAGCTGATTTATTTCTTTAGATTGTCAAAGACTTGAATACAAACTTCATTTCAAACGAAACATGTATTCTTTTTAATCAGTTGAATAAATGATTTAACTAGCTTCAAGAAGTTTCTAATGAAATGATGATAGAAATTGACAAATTTCATGAAGCTTTGAATTTCTTTTAGATTGATTAAAGTGATTCAGTTGACTATGACTTTCACTTTGATAAAGTTCATACAAAGATCTTGTTCTGAAACAATGATTTTTAAGAAGATGATTTTTTCTACATTGAAATTGCACTTTCAAATATTGTTACGAGCGTATCAAGACTGAACAAGACTGAAGCTTTAATCAATTTGCAGTGAATGTTAACGAGTTTTCTGCGTAATGATTAGAGCTAATCAGCGAGCTAGTCAGGTTTGACTCAGATATGACTCAGATATGACTCAGATATGACTCAACACTCTTTTTCTTTTCCAACATCTTGTTCATCTACATCACATTCTTTTCATGTCACAAACACATTTCTTTCAAGTTTAGCACAGTCTCTGAACATTACATAAATAGAAGTTTTTGTATCAATCTTTTTCTGTATTCTTAATATTCAGTTATAGCTATTTCTAAAGATCAAGCACTATCAATTCTGATCTTCATCGATTGTATCATTTAAACACAATTCTGACATTATATTAAGAATTCGTTAATCACATGATACTCATCTCATTACTCATTCAACATACTCGTCTAGACAGAACGAGTCTAAAGAAATTCATTTATCTGATGATCAATGATAATCGAAAGATAGAACAACACTAGAGAATTGAATAGAATCAACGACAAGACTGTTTGAATTGCTAGACTACTTATCGCTCATTAAGTATGCAAAGTTCACTCGATTACGAGAATCATGATAAAGAATCTTCGTGAATTGCTCAAGAATCAAATCGATCGATAGATTCAACGATAAAGAATCTTCGTTGTTTGCTAGAGAATCAATCAAATCAACAAACAAATTTCATCTTCTTTGTTGAAGATTAAACATCACTCTATACGTCTTTCTTCTTCAATCGTCGAGCATTGTCATTCATTCAACTCTCTTTCAAACAAATCTTATCATGTCTAGTCATTCATCTACTGAAGAGCGTTTCGAAGAATTTCGACATCGTTTCTTTCAAATCTCTGATGCTGATTCATTGAAATCACGAACGAAATCATCAAGTGCTGCATCATTCATTCATGAAGATGACGAATCATTCGCTGAAATGATAATATTTCTCGTGTTCTACGAAATCTGAAAGGCTCGAAGTCTAGCTCTCGATGAAGAAACAGATTGACTCTACGAGTTAAATAAACAACAAGAAGACGAAATCAAAGAGTTGAAGACAAGACTTCAAGCTAAGAAAATCACTTCTTCTGATTCTATCTACTCTGAGCGTTCTAGATCTCAAAAAATACCTGATTCTTCGCTGTTTACTGATGAAAAAAACTCTATTTGAAAGAACTGATACAAAGAGATTCAGAATAAACTAGAGATCAACGTCGATCTCTTTTCTAATGAACGAGTCAAATTGAGCTATATACATTCTAGATTATTCAATGACGCAGCTGAGATCATTCAAGCTAGACGTGAACGTGACTGTGTCAATCTCTATAGAATCGTCAATGATCTTTTGAAAGAGTTAGCTCAGTTGTTCGATGACTCGAATAAGAAAGTCAACTTTCGTAGAAAATACTACAACTTGATTCAAGAATTCAAGAAATTCTATGAATTCTATACTCAGTTTCAACGTTTATTTTTCTATCTAGACTATCACAAGAAGCAACTGATCGTTGATCTGAAAGATAAAATTCACTCTTATCTTCGATTCATTTGAGTAGATCAACTAGTTCAATCTGATTCTCTAAAAGAAATTCGTTTCTATCTGATTCATTTAAATAATGATCAGCGAGTCATTCGAGAGATCAAGAACAAGATCAAACGCGTCAATGATCTTTCAAAAACTATCTTTCATAGAGTGACTGTTGTCACTTAGTCAGTCAATCACTCGAAGTCTGATCCGCTAAAGTCGCGTGACGCGATTTTAACTAGCGTCAAAGAGACAGATATTCTAGTCGAAAGCTGTTTCATATGCCATAAATCAGATCATAGCTTTAAAGAGTGTCTCAATCAATCTACTAGAATCAATGCAGTGAACAATGAATATGATCGCTTCGATTTCGATTCGAATTTCGATTCAAAAAACTAGTCATCTCTTTAAAAGTCATTAAAGAAGTAAAGATTATATTTTTGTGCAAACTAGACGAAATTCTATTGAAAGAAAATTACTTTGAAAAGTCATTTCTAATTGACGCTCATTTCATCTTTCAGAATCAATCTTTCAGTCTTCATTCTTTAATAGACAGTGATTCAGTCATTTACACGATCATACATTCTAATCTAGTCGATAAAGTATGCGAGAAACTGAAAATTTAATCTATATCACTGACAAAAGAGAAGCTAATAAGAGATTATGATGAGAAGATATCTAAGAAAATCATCACTCATAGAATTCTACTCAATCTCATCATTGAAGATCATAAGAAATTGACTGTATCAATGCTGATAGCTGATATTGATTATCATGAAGTTATATTAAGTAAGTTTTAAATGAACAAAAATGAAATATTATTGAATATGCAAAACGACGTCATTGTTTTTTTGAATCAATTGAATACTTCTATTTCGATTTTTTCAATTTCTCTCAATTCAAAGCACTCAAGTTGATCATGATCAACTTTATTTTCTTCAATCTTTCAGACTAAAACTTTTATGATGCTCAAACGACTCATTCGAAAAGAGTCATTCTTGATTCAAAGCATAAACGCAGCTTCGTTTAAAACATTGTTGAATCATTCAAAGAAGAACAAGATCAAAGTCTTTGCTCTATTCATGATGAACATTAATAGAAAAATCGCGTACAATACTCAGTGCGATTTGAACGCTTTAAACGTCTTTTCAATAAATGAAATGACTCAGAATTTGAAAGATATTAAAGCGAAGCTGTCATCAAAATATCATGAGTTTCTAGATGTTTTTGATTAAACTCAATCAAATAAACTACTCTCTCATCACTTCTATGATCATAAAATCGAACTCATCAGTGATTCAATGCTCTTTCACTGTTGAGTCTATCAAATGTCTTCTGTCAAACTTTTGAAAGTAAAGAAGTACTTAAATGAGAATCTGTTGAAGAAATTCATCATTTCTAGTCAGATTTCCTATTTCTTTCTCGTTCTATTCGCTCTCAAAGCAAATGAAGATCTTCGATTCTGCGTGAACTATTGAAAGCTAAATGTCATTTTCAAAAGAAATAAATACTCTTTATCGTTGATAGATGAGATCATTGATAAAATAGTGAGTTGCAAGCATCTGACTAGATTGAACATCATATCAACGTTCAACAAACTTTGAATGCATCTCAATAGCGAGAATTACATCACATTTATCACTGCTTTAGAAGCATATAAATACAAGATGCTATCATTTGAACTGACTAATGAAACAATGTTCTTTTAGCAATATATGAATGACATTTTATGAGACTTTCTGAACGACTTTTGTCAAGTCTATCTAGATGACATTCTCATCTATAGCAAAACGAGAAAGAAACATAGAGATCACGTCAAACTAGTATTGAATCGACTACGCGAAGCTGAACTGCAAATGAATATTTGAAAGTGCAAATTCAATATAGAAGAGACTGTCTTTCTAGAAGTCATCGTATCAGAACTAGATCTTCATATGAACTTTAGTAAAGTGACAGTCATAGTCAGCTGAATCACTTCGATCAATTTAAAAGAAATTCAAAGCTTCGTGAGATTTGTTAACTTCTATCGTCGTTTCATTAAGAACTTCTCGAAGCTAGTCAAATCATTCACTCAGCTGACTAGAAAGAACACGTCTTTTGTTTGAAACGAGATCTGTGTTCAAGTCTTTGACAATCTAAAGAAACAAGTCAGCTTGATCTCAGTACTTCGTCACTTCGATCTCAAACAACAAGCTATTTTGAAGATTGATGCTTCAAACTATGTAAAAGATGAAATACTATCTCAGTACGATGACGAGAGAGTTCTTCATTCGATGATCTTCTACAGTAAAAGCATGATTCTCACTGAAATCAATTATCACATCTATGACAAGAAATTGCTAGTTATTATTTAATGCTTCAAACATTGACGACTCAAGCTGAAATGCATTGAACTACTCATTCAGATGTTCATTGATCATCAGACTTTGAAGATCTTTATGAAAAACAAACAGTTGAGTCGACGACAAGTCAACTTTCTGAACATTTTATCGAAGTTCAACTTTCAGATCATCTTTAAATCAGGCAAAATGAACACTAAAGTCAATGCTCTAATCAGAATGTCTCTAGCAAACGTCTCTGAATCAGCTCAGCGTCTTGAAGATTGTTTTCAGACTATTCTGACTCTTGATAGAGTCGATATTCTATCTATTGAATCGAAAGTAAATCTCTATCAACGAGTACGAATGATCAATCAAACAGATGAGCTCTGCAGCGAATATAGACAAGCTATGAACGAAAACAAGCTCAAATTTCATATCACTAAACTGAAAAACTGCGAAATCATTGACGACGTTCTATTTAGAAAAGATCTACTGTGAGTCTCTGAGAACATGCACACGAAATTACTACAAGAAGTGCATGATCAATCTTCAATCTCTCATCTCGACAATAAATGAATCATTGATCTAGTTCAGCGTTTCTACTATTGATCAGATCATTGAGCTACTATTCGATGATACATTCGAAACTGTCATGCTTGTCAGCGAAGCAAAGCTTCTAGAAATAGCATCAATGAACTTCATCATTCTCTTTCGATTTCACAGAAACGCTGAAAAGATATAGCTATGAACTTCATCACTGAACTATCTTTGTCAGAAAGCTATAACATCATTTGCACAATCATATGTCATCTCATCAAAGAACATCACTATGTTTTCTGTCATTGAAAAGATGATGACATCTCAGTCGAAGAAATGATTTGAATCATGCTATGAAACGTCTATCAACTGCATGATCTACTCAGTTCTATTGTTTCAAACAGAGACTTTCAATTCATATTGACTATGTGAAAAAGTCTTTGCAAGCGACTGAGAATCACAGCTAGTCTATTCACAGTCTATCATTCTAAGATCAACGATTAATCGAAACGAGTCAATCAAGACGTTGAACGCGAACTTAGAATCTACTGCAATTACATGTAGAACTGTTACGATCCTAGCTACGCACCTATGTTGGTAGCTATGTTGGTGGCTATGTTGATGACTATCGCCGGCCGCTCGCCGCTAGGCTATAGGGTTGTTCCGAGGCCAACCCTATTCAGGGTTAGCTTATGTTCTCCTGAGTCATATAGATAGCCGGCTCTTCCCTTCTAGATACTTTCCTTCCTTAGCATTTATATACTCGTTACATTACACCCATATGACTCGCTCTATGCTGGCCCCTAACAAGAACGACTGAGTCAAATGAATATCTATGATGAAATTCAGCGACAATTTCAATATTTTCTCGATCACTTCAATGATTCTCTTCTACTTCAATAAAGAATTTCACTCTCGAATGAGTTTTGATTCAGATACGACTGATAATAAAACAACTTGTAAACGACTTGAAGCTAGAAAAGCAAATGATATTGTCATTCAAATGAAAGAGCTACTGAACTTTGATCATCAACAATTGAAAAAGACGAAGCTGATCATTGAAGTTCAGATCAATAAACATAGACGAGACATCATCTATGAAGTAAATGACTGAGTTTGACTATCTTTCAGAAACGTCAAGACAACGAGACTCTGCAAAGATTTGAAAGATAAACAGTTAAATCTCTATCAAATCACTGTCAAAATGAGTATCTTCTATCATCTTCATTTATCAGTCAGCATGAAGCATCTGCATTCAATGTTCAGCTCAAAGTTACTGCAATCGTATTCAGAAGATCTTCTATCAGAACAGCATTCAGAATCATTCAGATCAATCACTATCAAAGACGATGAACATTGAAAAATAGACAATATATTGAACTTCAGACGTTATCGAGATTGAATACAGTACAAAGTCAAATGAACAGATCTAGATAGAAACGATGAATGATACTGTGTTGATAAAGAGAAATTCAATGACTCAGAGAAAGTTTTGAACGAATTTCATAAGCTATATTCAAACAAATCGCGCTAAATATCGAAATAACTATCAACAAAAGTGAGCAAATGAACTACATTCATGCAAACATGAATTTTCGAAGAGAAGAGTAATGTTACGAGTGTATCAAGATTGATAAGACTGAACAAGACTGAAGTTCTAATCAATTTGCAGTGAACGCTAGCGAGTTCTCTGCGTAATGATTAAAGCTAATCAGCGAGCTAGTCAGATTTGACTCAGATTTGACTTAAATATGATTCAATCTCTTTTTTCTTTCTCAACACTCTTTTCTTTCATCAACATCTTGTTCATCTACATCACATTCTTCTCATGTCACAAACACATTTCTTTCAAGTCTAGCACAATCTCTGAACATTACATAAATAGAAGCTTTTGTATCAATCTTCTTCTGTATTCTTAATATTCAGTTATAACTATTTCTAAAGATTAAGCACTATCAATTCTGATCTTTATTGATTGTATCATTTAAACATAATTCGAACATTTTCTTGTTTCTGAGTCAGACTGTTTTGATTCAACGCGTTGCATGATCATAATTATATGTGATTAAAGTCAATGAATTATTTCTCTTAAAGAAGATTTCAAGTAATATCTTCAACTTGATTCTGATAATGAAGAAATCAACAAAATTCAATTCTGAATTTCTTCATCATATTTAAGCAAAATAGAAAAAAATGCTTCTTTGTCTCAAAAAGTTCTTCTCTCGCAAATGAGAATGATTTTAATTGCAACTTAAGATTTTACTTGTTGAATCATTAATGTGACATATCTGTCTGAAGCTTGAACATTTCAAAGCAATCATTATATTTATTTAGAATTCTAGTTCAGAACTCTTCTTCTTTAAAAAGAAAACTTTCTTCAGCTTTTGCAATTGTATTATAAACGCAAGAATTTAAATTGTTCTTGACAGCATAGTATTTAAAGTCAAGTCTGAATTCTTTAACTGTTAAGATTTGAATTCACTGTAGATTCAAGTAAACATTTTTTATAATTTAAATGAATGTTTTTCATTAATTCATCATTTTTAAGAAATTGATCAAGTGAAAGAGACTGTTGAATGAAAAGATCATTAAAGCTTGAATCAACAATCTGAACTTTCACAATCTCGTTGAGTTCAAGAGATTCATCTTTCTAATATCTGTCAGATTTGATGAAAATTTTGTTCAGAACTTAACTTTGATCTTTCATACTTTGTTAATTTGAACATTCTAAAATTGATTGAATCATCAATCATAGATATTGTCAGCAGATTGAGTTAGCTAGTGATCTCAGTGATTGCGTTCATGTGAACTATGTTTATGCTTTCATCAACTTCTTCAACTTTGATCTTGATCGCGCTGCTCTTGACGTTTATCTCTTGATGTGTTACAGCTGATCTTTTCTCTTGCTTCAAGTCTGTTAAACGAGAATCAAGTAAAGTAAGAATTGAAGTAAAAATTAAATTCTTCGTAACTTCAAACTGATTGATTATCTCAAGCAAATCATAGAAAGATAAATAAAGAAGTTCAGAGCGAAATTTGTTCAATCGCAGAACATTGAGTGAAAACTTCACTTGATGCTTGCTGTCTGATTTATCTCTTTTCTTCAATAATAATTTAAGTAAGTGATTTGAGAATTATAGAATTAATACTAAATTCTCAAAGAAATGAAGTATAACTATTCAGATCTGAAAACAAAGCTTCTGTTGACAGAATAGTAAGATGTGTATATATATATATATATATATACAAAAGAGAAGAAAAGAGCGAACGAAGTCGAAGTGAGTAAAGAGTGTATGCGTGAAAAGAAAGAAAGAGAGAAAGAGATGAAGAATGAACGCAGACTTTTTAACAACAAGATAAACATTCATGAATGAATGCTTGAAAATCTTTAAGTGATGAAGATCTTATTCATGCATGCAATTTTCTATTCATTGATAACGAATTTAATTCTGTCATTTTGATGATAGAATAGACTGAAATTGAGATGTATAAATTAAGTATTTCACGAATAATATTACGTTCTTCAACTCATCTCAAGAAATATCATCAAGTTCTACGAAATATCAAGTTTTAAATTCAAGTCTCTGAAAATTAATGATTTTCTTTCTGTTTTCTTGAACGTTAATGAATATATTGTTTTCTTGCTGTTTTCTTTCTGTTTTCTTTCTGATTCTTTCTTATTTCTTTCTGTAGTGATCAAGAAATGATCACAAATTAAATGAAAGATGAATATCATGAGATTGTTCATGACATTCTCATGAGTAATTAGTAGAAGACAGAGATCGAGATCTGAATCAATGATAGAAAAGTCGAGAGTGTTTTTCAAGTGTACATATAGATGTCGTTTCAACTTGTAAATAAAGATCACAAAGACATACGTTTTACAGTATCTTTTTACAAGTATGATCATTGCATGTATTCATTGTTTATTTTCTCTGTTACTTCTACAGCTTTTTATATCGCATCTGTATTCTATTTTTCAGTAATGTGACTTAACAAAACATGATCTTTAATCATCACAAAGTTTATCATCCTCTTTGATCAACAGCTAAATCAACTTTGATAGCAGCTTGATCAAATGAGATATGAGTGCTTCATAATTTGCGCTGTCGTCGACTCGTCGAATTCAAATAAATGCTCGTATGCTTAGTCATTAATGAGATTTCTCTATGAGCATTGTAGATCATAGAAGTGATCAATTTTGTGACGATTAAATGAATCGTTTCTCTCTCAGCAAAGACGCAGAAGCATTGTAAATTGATGAGTTCTTTTCTTTCAGATGAGATGACTGATTACTGAAAGTCAAGCAGAGGCTTGAAGCTTACGATGATATCAAGTTCTGTCTGTCGAGATTTTAACTTCAAATCAATGCTTCAAGTGAGTTGCTACGAAATACTTGCTTTTTGAAAGCTCAGATTGCTACTTCACTGACGAGCAGATGATAGTTCACGACAATGTCGCTTGTAGTCTTTCTCATTTATCAAATCGAGTATAATTTATCTTGAGAATTGAAACTTTTGTAATTTTAAACATGAATGAACATCATCTTGAATCTGATCATGCTCTTAATATTCATAGTCTGTCGAAAATATTTCAGATTCTCATCATAATAAGCATCACTGCAATTATTCTCAATGTTTGCATTTTCACGTCTTACGCGTCAATTTTTAGATTGCTCGTTCAGATCTGTAACTCAGACTTTTAGTCAATGCAAAATAGCAGTTACATCAGTTCACTCGATAACACTACTATCACATTTTATGATAGCTTGCTTAGACTGATCATCAAGTCAAGTTTCAAGTTGACATTTTGAATTCAACTCAATTTGAAGTTGAATTACTCACATTTTCAACTCAATTCAAGTCAAGTTATGCATATTTTCAATTTGACATGACTTGACTTGACTGAAAATTGAGTCAATTTGACTCAACTCATCAAGAACTTAAGTTTGATGTCAAGAAAGTTAAATATAGAAATTTTTCCGATTTTTTGCTTTTGCATTATCTTTTTGCATTATCTTTTTGATAGAAAGTCATGACGAGAAACATAAAGAGAAACATGAAGAAAAACATGAAGAGAAACATGAAGAGTTACATGAAGAGAAACATGAAGAGTTACATGAAGATCATTTGATAGAAAGTCATGATGAGAAACATAAAGAGAAACATGAAGATTATTTGATAGAAGATCATGATGAGAAAACATAAAGATCATTTGACTTTGATAAAAAGTCATGACGGAAAAACATGATAGAAAGTCATGAAGAGAAATCATGTAGACTGTTCAATCAAGCTATTTACATTTATTTAATATCTTGTTGAATCAAATTAAGTTTTCAAGTTGAGTTGTTAAGTCAAGCTTCTAAATTCAACTCAAGTTCTTGAGTTCAACTTTTCAATTCAACTCAACACTTTTTCAAAAAAATTTCAATTTGATTTAATACTTTTCAAGTCAAGTACTTGATTTAATGTGATCAATCTAAGCTCACTTGAACATTGCAAGCTCTTGTCTGTAATCTGTATATATGATCATTAATGCTAATTTTAATCTCGATTTAGATTTGATGTTAATTACATTGCAGACTTCAAAAGAAAGATAAAGATGTCAGAGAACTTATTGTACTCAGACTCATCTTCATCATGATTTGTTGAAGAAGTTCATCAGAACTAGTCAATGACTCTCAATAACATCAACTTCTTCGCGATTAATATGTAAATTATTAAACAAGTTTTCTTTTCAATTAATCTTTATCTTGCTCTCAGAATTATCAAGATAATTTAAAACGCTGCTTGAAGTTAGCATCTTTTCTTTGAAGTTGCACAAAATTCTTTATAGCATGTTCAGCATCATCTCTTTTTTCAGTTCAATTAAAACTCATTCAGATAATCACTTGATATGTCTGTTGATAGATTGAACTCATCATTTAAACTTGTTCATTTCATTCATTATAGTTGATCTGATTTATGCAAACAGCGTCGATTCAAAGAAGATGCTCACTCTTTTTCTATCTGAATTCTCATAAAGCATTTTTCAAATTAGATGTGATTATAGTTTTCATGTTGTCAAGTGACATTTCACAATTTGTATCTTCAGATTTTCAGACGTAGAAAGAACTTTGAAACTTTTTGAGATGAAATTGTCACTATCTGACAGTCATATGATCTTCAGACTGTCAGACAAAATTTTAGAAAATTCATGATCTGAGAAAGAATGTAATCAAAGCAAACTTATTTCACTGCTCTGAAGAAATCAATATTTGAGAAATGTTAGTCTGAGTTTGAAAGATGTGCGCTGAAACTGATCATCAAGTTGAGTTTCAAGTTAACATTTTGAATTCAACTTAATTTGAAGTTGAATTGCTCATATTTTCAACTCAATTCAAGTTAAATTACACATATTTTCAATTCAACGCAATTTGACTTAACTGAGAATTGAATCAATTCAATTCAACTCATTAAGAACTTAAGCTTGATATCAAAAGAATTAAATATAGAAATTTTTTCAACTTTTGCATTATCTTTTTGCATTATCTTTTTGATAGAAAGTTATGAAGAAGAAACATGAAGATCATTTGATAGAAAGTCATAAAGAAAAACATAAAGAAAAACATAAAGAGAAACATAAAGAAAAACATGAAGAGAAACATGATGAGAAACATAAAGAAAAACATGAAGAGAAATATGATGAGAAACATGAAGAAGAACATGAAGAGAAACATGATGAGAAACATAAAGAAAAACATAAAGAAAAACATGACGAGAAACATGATGAAGAACATGAAGAAAAACATGAAGAGAAACATGATGAAAAACATGAAGAAAAACATGAAGATCATTTGACTTTGATAGAGAGTCATGACAGAAAAACATGATAGAAAGTCATGAAGAAAAATCATGTAAACTGTTCAATCAAGCTATTTACATCTATTTAATATTTTGTTGAATTAAATTGAGTTTTCAAATTGAATTGTTGAGTCAAGCTTCTCAATTCAATTCAAGTTGTTGAGTTCAACTTCTCAATTCAATTCAACACTTTTTCAAAAAAATTTCAATTTAACTCAATACTTTTCAAGTTGAGTACTTGACTTAAACTTGAATACTCAACTTGACGTGATCAATCTACGTACGCTGCTCTTTTGATGCTTCTGAACTTGCAAATAACTTTCTCATGATGATTAAATCAATCAATTAATGAATTAAAAATGTGTCTGACTATGTAAGTGATTCTTTTCGCTGAACTAAATTAAGAACAGAGAACAGTACTATTACAAGATGATGCAATAAAGTATTCAAAATGATCATTATATTGCAATTGCATTACACATGAACATCAACAAAGATGCAAATATTTACATATAATTGCAATAACATCAAATATGTATAGAAACGTTAAATGATTGAAAACATAATATACGTTTAATCATGAAAGTGACTGTCATCAATTTTTTAAAATTTGATTCACTTGATGTTTTTGCAGTTAACATGTTTGTTAAGTGACATGTTTTGATTAATCATAAAATCTTTGCGTAAATTTAATTATCAAAACTTTGCAATCACACATAATAATTAATATTAAGTTAAATCTGATTATTAACAACTTCAGTTATAGTTCTGAATCATATTTATTTAATGAATCAAAAAAAATTGAATATGATTGAGCATGCATGAAGATAAATAAACTGATTGCATCAAGTCAAGTATTTAAGTTTGTTACGATCCTAGCTACGCACCTATGTTGGTAGCTATGTTGGTGGCTATGTTGATGACTATCGCCGGCCGCTCGCCGCTAGGCTATAGGGTTGTTCCGAGGCCAACCCTATTCAGGGTTAGCTTATGTTCTCCTGAGTCATATAGATAGCCGGCTCTTCCCTTCTAGATACTTTCCTTCCTTAGCATTTATATACTCGTTACATTACACCCATATGACTCGCTCTATGCTGGCCCCTAACAAAGTTCAAGTTGAGTTGAGAAGTTGAACTCAAGAACTTGAGTTAAGTTGAGAAGCTTGATTCAGCAACTTGACTTGAAAACTTGACTTAATTCAACAAGATATTAGATAAATGTAAATAGTTTGATTGAACAGTCTACATGATTTCTCTTCATGACTTTCTATCATGTTTTTTCGTCATGACTCTTTATCAAAGTTGTTAGGGGCCAGCATAGAGCGAGTCATATGGGTGTAATGTAACGAGTATATAAATGCTAAGGAAGGAAAGTATCTAGAAGGGAAGAGCCGGCTATCTATATGACTCAGGAGAACATAAGCTAACCCTGAATAGGGTTGGCCTCGGAACAACCCTATAGCCTAGCGGCGAGCGGCCGGCGATAGTCATCAACATAGCCACCAACATAGCTACCAACATAGGTGCGTAGCTAGGATCGTAACAAAAGTCAAATGATCTTCATGTTTTTCTTCATGTTTTTCTTCATGTTTCTCTTCATGTTTCTCTTCATGTTTCTCTTTATGACTCTTTATCAAATGATCTTCATGTTTTTTCTTCATGACTTTCTATCAAAAAGATAATGCAAAAAGATAATGCAAAAGTTGAAAAAATTTCTATATTTAGTTCTTTTGATGTCAAGCTTAAGTTCTTGACGAGTCGAGTTGAATTGATTCAATTCTCAGTTGAATCACGTCACGTTGAATTGAAAATATGCTCAACTTGACTTGAATCAAATTGAAAATGTGAGTAACTTAACTTCAAATCGAGTCAAATTCAAAATGTCAATTCAAAACTTAACTCAATGATCAATTTAAAGATAGATATAAAGATTTATGTAATAAACTACGTTGATTTTACGTTGATTCTCTACGTTGTATGATGATCATTTCGAATACTTTATTGCATCATCTTGTATCTCTGTGTGTGATTGACAATCTCGCTTAACTCTATAGAGCGTGAAAGTCAGAGTTTTCACCTTCTTTCTTTCTTCATAGTTTCTACTTTTCAGAGTAATTCGACAGAAGCTAGATGATCTTTACTAGTAACGTCGACTTAAGCTCTCAAGAAGGTTTATCAATAAGCATATTTATACTTTTATTTCTTTTGAATCGTTTGAAAAGAGTCTGTGAATTTTCTATATGATCAAGTCGTTTTAGATGAATCATTACGAGGTTAATTAATCTAGCTATAAGCAGTTTGATCTTGTCAAATAGTTCTATACTAGAAAGAAAAAAGAATGTTCTATTCTTCAACTCTTCTGTCGCTGACAAATAAAAGTTCACTCAAACTGAACACAGTGAACTTCAAGCTCATACAGTCATACTTTCAGAATCTTGATTTTAACATTCTAACTTTCATAAATCAAACAATCATCACGATTTCATCTACAGCATCAAGAGTCTCTTCATTTACCATCGTAATATCGTCGACATCTTCTGATTCAATCTCTTCGCTTCTAATTCTCAAACCTGCAATAATCGACGCTATCGTAAGCGAAGTGATTTCTATAATAGTCCTCGCTGTTGCTACTATCTACCTATCTTTACCGTCGTAACCGCACTCGCTGTCTCGTGAAGCATATAACTACGCACCTTTCTCAAAACGAAAGGGAGCAGAATTATGGCAGGTTGCCGAAAGCATCAGAGAATGAGAGCATATTCGGAATAAAGGAGAAGAACGGGAAGTTGTATGAGATATCAAGAAACAGAATCGTAGACGCATTCAGGAACGAAGTCGTCGAAATGCGATCATGCCACAATGTACTATCATAAACGTCTTGAATTGATGTTCGCACTTTCTTGCGAGGAACCGGCTTTTCTAGTACGATCTAACGCAGCCGATATATTGAGGATTGGGAACTTTTATAAGAAGTGAAAATCAAAGAAGCGTTGACACTTTCTCCAATTAGTTGAGATGCTAAATCGTGCGATTACGGACAATGCTCGCCGTCAATGCGTTTGGTCTCGACTTGCGGCTTTTTCCCAACCAGAATAAAAGTTCATCTCACTAAAGGCAGGTGAGGACCCTGCCGAGTAGACATTTCCTAGCTGAAAGCCACCATTGTTGGCTCCAAACGTATGACCAGCCTGGTATATTGATTCCTTCTGACTATCCTCGCAACGAGGTCGCGTAATCTCTTCAATCCAGGCTTTCACGGTATCCGTGATCTTTCTGTAGCCATAGGCCTCTTCGCTGTCAAATTTGCACATCGAGCTATGATCTCCTGGAAGGGGGAACGCTGGATAGCCGTCAATGCAGGCAGCCTCTCACTCAACAATCCACATAGTGTCAAATAGGCAACCTGGTGAGTAGCTTCTATTTTTTACCTTTCCGAATTTCTTTCCCAAAAATTTGCTTCGATCTTCTTCCCAGAAGCACACAATTTTGACATCGGCTTTACTCTTCATTCGAGCATGTAACAGATGAGAGAGCTTATCCACAAGATCAACCAGAAATGCCGATCTCTCTTTCAATTGCTGCAAAACATCGGAGCTGGTATCCTGGAAATAGCCCAAGAAGACGCGCCCTTGTTCCGCCCATTTCGCCTTATCAGACCCTCGCAGCGGCGTTCCCAAGAACACTATGCCCCGCGTACACTTTGCAATCTCTCCCATGTGAGCATCGAGGGATGGCGCTAGGTCCAGGGCCTTTGATGATTTTCAGCTCCCGAAATTAGCCATTTAAAATATACATAACGTACTTTTGCACATAATATGCCGCCTAGACTATGCGCAATAAAGATGATAGGCCGAGTATACTATAAACTTGCTTAATATTCATCCCTTCGCATGCTTATTGTGACATTACCATCTCATTTCTCACTCCGGCTAAGTCCGAAATAAGGCACTTTGCATGAATTGTGATGGAGTGGTCCGTAGCCGTGGATTGCCAGAATTCAACGATCTGAGCGTCGTAGCCCCACGAGAGGATACGGGCTGTGGGGAGAGCTGATGGAATAAGGTCTTTGGGCCAAAATACATCGCTCCGGGTCCAAGTGGTCTGCGGATCACCTCGGACGCCATGGACGAAGACGATGCTGCTCAACATTAGCAAAGCTAGAAGATGTACTTCAAAAAGGTGCACATTTACTCTAAGGAGGCTCCAGGAGGGTCGAATAACGGAACCTTGAAATCGAAAGTCATTCTGGCGAGCAAGCAGCCCTTAAGAAGAAGTTGGTGTGGAGTAATAGAGTATTCGTGATAGCTCTAGCAGGTTGCGGTCGTTGTTGTTAGGCTATTGACGGTTGGAAGTGCGAACCTTAGAGAGGCTGTAGCATTCAGCTGAAGGTTCCGTGGCGCAAAGAAGGTCAATTGATTGGTTCCCATATCAGCGTCCCGTGCAGAACATCATGCAGATGAGCCTAACATAAAGCGCTTACATCTAAATTCCGACCTCCTGTTCAGGTCTAGATTCAGCCGCTCTCCACTCCCCCAGAACTCGTCGGCTTCAGCACCTTTTCCTTCTTCAATTCTCTGGGGCCTACCGTTTTCCAGTCAGAATTCGACCCATGTCTCGTCGTCTGTGATGGGTTTGCCCAACCTTGTATCCTTATACGATTCCACTTCTGCGCCGTCTCTATAGATACATCTTCCCCTTATGCAGGAACTATCGCGATGGCACAGGATGGCAGCCATTTTGGCGATTGCTATGATGGCACACAATGTGGTAACATTATGGTCAATCCCTCGTGTAAGTGGTCATCATCAGCCCTTAAAAACATCTGTTAATTGGGGTGTAGTTAACTTTACCTTTACGACTCCTCCGCCAGAGGTGTCATCACCCGCGCTCGATGCTCAGACTGTTCAACTCGCCTCGGAATATCCCCACGGGTTGAATTTTGACGAGCTTTACAAAAGGCTAGAAGCACTAGAAAATGAAAAGGCCGAACGAGACACGAAAAAACGGCGCAAAAGAGAGCAACGCGAAAAAGAACAGCGCAAAAGAAAAGAGCACGAAGGAGAGCAGTGCCAAGAAAAACAAGATATATCTGCCTTTTCACCGGATTTTTGGAAGGCTTTGAGCTCTGAAAAAGAGGAACAGCAGGATATACCTCCCTTTAGTCTGGAGGATGCCTCCTTGTCCAAGCTTTTGATGAATCCGAGCGCTGAACAAGAGTGCACTGGACCAGCGTGCCTTTGTTACGATGGATTCGGAATTTGCGGGTAGACATTTGCCATACCAAGGTGCTGTCCGTAATTAACATTGGAGTCAATCTTGTGTCTTTCTCGGGCCTGATTCTCGTTACTAGTGAAATATAAAATAAAGGGTAATTTCAGTCCTAAAGTTAAGACGCGTATGCAGTGAGTGGGTGATTCATGCGAAAAGGACATAGCCATACAATAGCGTACGCCGTGGATATTATTGTGCCATGGTGAACGATAAGGTGACAGAGATGCAAACGACTGAAGTTCTGATGGACCTCCCGGATAGTCGCCGCTGTGCCGCTCGCACACTAGCGGCCACGAGCTCTAGCATAGAGCTATAGCACTGGAGTCCAACCTTCCAGCATTAAAATACCAGAAGTATGCCAGCAAAGGATAATTCTAGTTCCAGCTTCCTTGAGGATCCCCAAGGCTAGAGGCGGTGTGGGTTAATCCCTGAACCGCTCACCTGAGGGTGGCATTGAAACGTCATTCTGTGATAAGAACAGCCACCGGAGAGCAGCTTACCCAAGCCAAAGGGGCGGCCATCACCCAGGATCACCCAGCTCGCGCGATCCTCGCCCTCCGCTCGATTGGGGGGGATGATGCCGGGGGCAGGTTTTTGTCACATTCGCAGGGCAGTGCAGGGACACAGCAGGTGGGAGCCTGGATTGGCTGCCTGTTACTCGGCTGTAGCTGCTCACGTTCTTTATAACATCATTCGTCAGCACTGTTGCCTGGCTCAGCGTCTCACTGCCTAGAACTCTCCAAGTTCGATGGGAGGCTATCGGCAGCAGCGGCGCCTACATCAGCGACTGCTCGACTACTAAGGAACAGCATGAGGAGCAGTACTCTTCCAACAATCTGTTGGCGTCACTGCCTCTGTGTAGATACACCATCATGGATCCGTATGCCTTGCCGTTGTCCATTTTACTGATCTACCGCTACCTTTGCTACTGAGGCCTTATTTTCCTTCCCCAGCGACTCCATGATACCCGGTAGCAGTGATCCATCAGCGGCCAAGACGCCATGTCTGCGCGCGTTGTCGACTTTGATAGGGTATAGCTGGTCCCGAGCACCCTCGAGCCGCCTGCGACGACCTTGTCAGCCGCTTTCTCGATGGTCTCTATTTCTTGTGCATCCCTGCCTGTAATCCTTATGAGGTTATGGTTTTTCTCTCGTCTGTTGGAATACGAGGTCATATGGGGGCATATTGATATTTTGGTTGTTACTGTTAGAAGGCTATCTAAGAGGTGAAAGGTGAAAACTCTACTAGCGGGCCCCAGCATACCAGCCCTATGAAGCGGAGGTTACCATCTCCCCTATTTCCAACATCGTCACGGCTATACCCCTCCAGCTCTCCTTGCCTTGTTGGTTACGAGCCTCTCTTTCCATGGCTTCCCTCACTGCGGCGGGGTTGGCTCTCGCTTTCTCCGCTGCGTTTGCTCGGGAAGTATCGACGGTGCAGTATGGCGTATCGGGGGGGTTTTCCTCCCCCCACCTTCATTTTCACGTGCTTATGCAGCCAAAGGCTATGAAGCACAGCATACTACATATCTACGTATATAGATACACATAGAGTGTTGGAAACAAGGAACAGTACTGCTACCCCTGTGGTTAGTAATCTCCGCTCCGAGCCCTATGACTGGCGCTAGGGGGTTCAGAGTTTTCACCTTCTTCCTCCGTAGTTCCTACTTTCCAGAGTAGTTCAATCAATACAAGCACATACTCCTTCTGACCCTCACATACCAACATAGAGTCGTACTGACAATATATGTAGTATGGAAAAGCTCTCTGCGTGAAACAGGCTCTCCGCGTTATCGTAGGTCTATCTATGTATGTGGAAGCTGGTCACTGCGACGTGGGCTTCCGTTCGCTCTTTGGCCACATGGTCATCTAGCCATGTGGACTTGTTGTTTGTGAGCATCGCCACGCGATGCTCGGTCTCAATCGACGTGTCGATTTGTCTGTTTGGTAACCTCTAGGCTCTTCTGTAACTAGACAGAAGGTTCGTAGCCAGCACCGCGTACAGGTGGGTTCCATCGCTGGCCATGGCGTGTCGGTGTATCTCGACGGTACGGTTAGTCCTGACGAGATTGGGGAGATGTTGCTAGGATAGCTGTTGGGTGGCGTTCTCGCTATTGCTGCATAGGTTGGTGATCCTCCCGAGGAGACTTGGATGCTTCCTTTTTGTGCATTCGCTAGGGCCATGTTGTCTGCCTTCAATGCCGCTGCTTCTGCTTCAAGGCTTGTTGTTTCATCCAGCAGCGTCTGGATATGGCTGCTTGAGCGTCCAATTCCGTTGCTTGAGCGTCCAGTTTCGTTGCTTGAGCGTCTAGTAGAGCTTCTATTGTTCTTATCTGCTCTCTTGTCTGTTGGGTGAGCATCTCCACTAAAGTAGCGAATTCTGCTTTCATCTTTTGCATCAAGCCTGCCAGGCCTTCTGTGGGTGTTTCTCCCTGTCTCGATCGACGAAGGGTCCAAGTTCATGACTTTTTCACTTGCAGTATCGCCTCGATCGTTTAGAGCAGCTTCTCGCGCTTCTCATGCCTTCTGTGAGGCGATTTTCTTTCGTTGAGAGCTTCTTTTCTTCATTGGAAAGAGGCTAGGGAGTGATGGCGATGTGACTTACAAGGGAAAGGCGGAAGGCTAAAGATGTTGCTGACCTTGCTCTAAAGGACACTAACAAAGGCTCACTGGGCTTGCAGAGGCTCAAAAGGCGAGATTTTTTTTTGAGCACTCATCTACGCAGACGTACTCCCTTTCTGCTGTCTTGTGCTCCCCCTTTCTCCCTCGACGCTCCTTCTAAAGCGGTACAGCTCTGTATTCCAAAACCAAAAAGCAACGATTCATCTTGAGTCACAACAGACAAAAGGGAAGGGATATATGCAAAAGAGGTTGACGCGGAGGAACATTTGCTACGATAAAACCGCGGTCCAGTCACCATCTTATATTCTGAGAGAGAGGACCGCTTATCTGGGTCCACACTGTACCTACTGTGCAGTCGAATTACAATTTCCAAGACTTGTACGCCATAAAACTTAAGATAAGATTCGAATGAGAAAACCACTATAGCAGTGAGATTAATCCTTCGCAAGACGGAACGAGTTCGGCATCAGTAATAATCTTTATAAGAGCGACTGAGAGACGAGATCGAGTCATGGAATGCCCTTGAACCATTACTCCTCATAAATTTGAAAGCCAAGTTCCCAAGCATTGAATAAGTGACACTCTTACAGACTATAACAGGGAGGTGTTCAGTAGCACTTCTGAGAACAGTTTTGCCATGCAACTTGTCATAGCTGAGACAGTTCGAGTCTGTTTAAAGGACTTGGCCTATAAAATCGCCTCCCGATTTTTGACAAGAGAGATTGCAGAGTTTATAGTCAATGTTATGGAGGCTCTAAGAGAGACCTCAAGTTTACAGATGTGAAAACTACTCTGCTATTCGGGAAATGGTCTTCCTTCCAATTACTATAGTCTAGGACTCGATTTTTCCGTCCAAAAGAAATCAATCGTTCAGCTCGATAATGGACGCCCAATACTCGATGAACACTATGATGGAGCCCGATTTGAAACCTGGAAGAGATGGTAGGGCATTATATCATCAACGTATTCGAAAAACCTGTCTTTCAGAATTCTGCTGCTCTCCATGCATCAGCCCATGAACGTAAGTATAGCCTCTCATGAGAAATTCATTGCCATCCGGCCGCAGGATGAATGGATATGTGCTTCCGAGAGCGACGCAGACCAGATCTCCTTGCCTAACTGCAGACACAGTACATCCAGTCAATCCATTCTCAGTGATGAAGAAAGTCGATTCAGGATACTTGAAGTCCCAGACGGGTTTGCCAAATGCATGTCCATTTGCGTGTTTAGATTCCTCCGACAATTCTGGTGGTATGTATTTACTGAACGCTTCTTCGTCGAGCACAATTTTCAGATAAGCAACAAAATTCCGAACTAAATAGCGCTCATCTGCGGGATCGGTATTCTCGTCCAATCCGAACGAGAACGATGTTGCAGCGGCGGCGAGTATACTGGCGTTTATTGGTATCTGTGACTGACTTTCTTCCACAGTCTTTAGAATTCTTTGCCAGGCTAGCGTCAAGGCACTTTTTCCTTCATCCGATTCGATCATTGCATTACCAAAGAAACCTTCATTATAGGAGTTGAAAAGCTTGACAGAATCAACAAAGTACCCAGTTAGAGATATAACATTCAATTCTTTATCAATGCTCCATATTGGTGTCGTTCTACCGGCCGGTTTCCATGGCAGCGCTCTTCCAAACCGAAACGGATTCCGAAACAACATAGGTTCATTCCATTGCGGAATCCATGACGGATTCCCATCTCCAGTGACGTAGGTAAAAACATCCGTCTTCTGGAAATTGAGGATTGCCGCCTCAACGGAGTCTCGGTAAACCTCAAGAGCTGACTTACTATAGTCAGGGTCGAGTAGCTCGCCCCCATCAGAGACCTCCATCAAACCTCTGAGACCGTATATCACATCTCTTGCATCTAGGCAAGAGTAGTTGGACGCGAGATATAGCTTTGAAAGCCAATTCTTCGGGCTCCTAGCCAGCTCCGTTATGGTTGACACCCACCAGCAGTATGTGTCGGTAAAGCCGAAGTTTTTGGAGAATGCAGGTTCCATTATAATATACCTGCAACCAGATCAACCCACTCCCATTCGATCCTTTCACGGCCACAATGAACTAGTCGCTCTTTGTTTGCACTTATTTCTTGAATTACCCATACTCGGGTAAAATATGGATGAGAATAGAACCAAATAAGAGACTTCCACGTCGCGTTAGTACTGAACTCGCATTCATTTGGTTGTGGGAGATACGCCCGGTTCTTCAATAAAAGTTCCTGGTAGATATTACTCATTGAGCGCAGATCTGAGATGGAGACGCCAAGTTTTTGACATAGAAAGTTGGAAATCCTTCGAATCGAGTCAACTGCAGCTACCTCTTCAAGGTCCTGCGTAACCGGTCCAAGCCATGAAAGGACAAGTTTTGCCTTTTCGTAAATTTTCCGCATCTGCTTGACCTGATAACCACGTTCAGGGATGTTTGGTTGATTTATACTAGGAATTGTCAGACTTGGGAGAGCAGAATGAGATGGAAATTTTATGAGAACACTGGCGCTATTTGAAGCAATGCAAGATCGCAGTCGAGATTTTCAACATTTTTCAAGCAGGAGTGACATGATTTAAGGAGATATGTCGACCACTCACCAGAGAGCATCAGCATACAGAAGCCTCGACCGATCTTGATATCGGAGCTGGGCGAGTGCTCCATAGAGACTTTGGGTCACCTCCACTCTTTTGCCCTGGCAAATGACTACAGCTGTAGCATTTGGATCACCCCAAGCGTAAGATACAGCTTCATATTCTAGTGAATTAGACCAGTCTATTGTGTGCAGCAAACAAGAGACAGGATCATCTTCCCCCCCTGGCAAAATCTCTGCAACCCTGAAAGAGCCCGGGGGTGGTTTGGGCAGATCCTTATACTGATATGACTTCAAAGAATACTCGGACATGTTTGATGCGAGGACATCTACACCGATTTTGTAGATATAAGTGGAGTGATATTGGGATCCGTTGAGATTTACCCCACCTTTGCCTCAGGACCTCAGACGTGTTTCCGTGGCTAAGCCCCTTCGGGTTAGCGACCCTCTGGATGACTTCGCAGCCTACCTGCTTAGAATGAGCTTAGTGCGGGGTACGGATATTTTGATGCGCGCTCATACAAAGTTTTGACCTTACGTTGAAAATCATCAACTTTCGACTTCAAGATGTAATCAACGCAACACATTACACATATATTCTTTTGAAATCAACAACTGCAATCAATGTCAGTATATCTGTTCTATCTATTGATATAAATTCTAGATACATGTTTCGCGAGAAATTCTCAAGGTATAATCTCTTAATACAAATTATACAATGCCGTGCGAGAGCAAAGCGCTGTATTTCTCACGCCGCTCTAACGATTTACTATGGCGCTCTGAAGTTAATTGCTTGCGAATATGCGTAAAAGCGGGTGAAGAAAGCTGCATAAATTATGAAGTAAGCTTCATCTTGAATAAAGAATCATCTTAATTGATTAATTAATCAGTTGTGATATAAAAGCGTTGAGTAAGATACTGTCTTCAGAGCTGTCATAATATCTATATGATTAGAGCGGCGAGGAGAAACTAGCGTATTGCTTCCGCACGGCATAATGGCATTGTATTAACTCCCTGGAGGACCAAGTAAGTGATTCTGTGCTCTAACCTGTTGGAATTAGGGGAGATGGTAATCTCCGCCTTCATAGGGCTGATAGGGCTGGGACCCGCTAGTAGAGTTTTTACCTACTCGCTCCTAGATAGACTCCTATGATCTATCAAGCTTCAACCTACATACCAAAATTTCCCATATGACCTCGTCCTCCAACATAACCCAGACATAGTGAGCTAGAAGTCTTGACGTTATTGTCCGTTATCCTTTGCATCCAGTAATTATTGAGGCCTGACTCTTGGAATGGCGACCGTGGTTACTGCTACAACGCTCTTCAAGCTCGTCTTCTTCGTACCCGAATCCGCTCTCCAAGCCTGCAAAACCGCCATCTTTGCTGCTGGTGCAGGTCGCTACCCCGGCCCAGGAAATTATACAGAATGCTGTTGGACCGCCATGGGTACCGGTCAATTCCGAGCCGGAGACACAGCGAATCCAAATATCGGAAGCAGAGGCAAACTGGAAACGGTGAAGGAGGCTAGGGTCGAAACTCTATGTGTGGGTAAGGACGTTGCTAAGAAGGCGGTTGACGCACTGAAAGAGTAAGTTCGTAATGTGCTTGCTGTCTTCCATCAAGGTCGACCATACTGAGTTTTCTGTAATTTATTCCCGCAACAGGGCTGCTCTAATAGACTATTCAGTACCCATCCATATGAGGAGCCTGCATATGAAGTATACAGGGTGGAGGATCTTTGATTACACAAGTTGCACTATTTAGCTTTTTTTCCAGTGAGACGTTTATGTGAAGGGAGTCTCCTTTGCGGATTGACCTAGCCTCTATTTCCGTTAGATGTTATTCACTGCGGGTACTCATCAGAATACTAGGTTAGTTGGCTGCCCGAGCAAGTCTGTTACCAATGAAAAGCAACGCAGTTTTCAGCTTTTGCTGAAAACGCAATTGGCACCAAATAGCAGTCACTCAATTTTACCATTCTAACATTGAATTAATGACTAGTTATTGCAATCGTATAATAGATTAATTCATAATTAATTCAATAAACTAACTAAATAATAGCTATTTACATAGTTTAATATGTGCGCAAAGAAAGCAAATAGGGAAGCAAATAGGGTAGAAAGTCATGAAGGGAGCCATGAAGAGAGCCATGGAGGGAACCATGGAGAGAACCATGAAGGGAACCATGGAGAGAACCATGAAGGGAGCCATGGAGGGAGCCATGAAGGGAGCCATGGAGGGAGCCATGGAAGGAACCATGAAGAGTGTTCGGTAGGAAACCATGAAGGGAACCATGGAGGGTGTTCGGTAGGGAATCATGAAGGGAGCCATGGAGGGTGTTCGGTAGGGAATCATGGAGGGAGCCATGGAGGGAGGGAGCCATGAAGGGAACCATGGAGGGTGTTTGGTAGGGAGTTTGGTAGGGAGTTTGGTATCGAGTTTGGTAGGGAGTTCGGTATCGAGTTTGGTAGGGAGTTTGGTAGGGAATTTGGTATCGAGCCATGAAGGGTGCTTTCTATTTATCTAGTTAGCATGTGCTATGAAGCATGTCTGAAGCATACTATGGAGTAGGCCATGAAGTAGGCCAGGAAGCGAATGACGCGTGTTCGAACACGTCGCATGAAGCATATTTTGGAGCGAGTAGGCTGATGAGTAGGCGAACGAGTAGGTAGCTAAGTTGGTAGCTGAACATGTAGGTAGGCGAGCATGTAGGGTGTTGAGTAGGGTGGTGAGCATGGAGGGTGGTGGGTAGGATGGTGAGCATGTAGGGTGGCGAGTAGGTAGATAGCTGAGTTGATAGCTGAATATGTAAGGTGGCGAGTAGGTAGGTAGCTGAGTTGGTAGCTGAACATGTAGGTAGGCGAGTATGTAGAGTGGTGAGTAGGGTGGTGAGCATGTAGGGTCAGCCCGAGGCCAGCTTGGGGCCAGCTCGAAGCCACATTAGCAGAATTAGAAAGTCAATCTTGACGGGCCGGGTCCCCGAATTGCTGAAGTAGAAGGCATGTTGCAGAAGGTAAAAGCACGCTGTTAACGGTGAAGAACGAAGTGAAGCAGTGTAAACACGAAGCCGAATAGAAAAACCGACACTTCATTGAAAATTGAATGGTTAACTGTAATAGGTTTAGCTTCCGCGACTTCGGTAAAAGAGTCAATCGTGAATTAAAATAAGGTTGACGCAAAAGGGGTCAAAATCGATCAGTAAAAGCAAGTAGAATCAAGTTTTTCACCCTGGACATTTCTACATCTCCTAGATTGATTCGAAAAAGAATGCACATTCTACTGACGGCTAGTCTACTTAAGAAAGGAGAGGCCGAAAGCCTGATAGAACAAGCTGCTCATCGACTCCTGTCAGAATGCTGGTGCTCCCAGCTATTTGCTCGCTAGTGTCGAGGAAGCCACATTCGACTTTCGCCTGGAAGGAAAGGTCAATCAGCAAAAGCTGCTGATATCCGTGCCCCCCACTTTCGCTCAGTTCTTCGCTTAAACTGAGCGAAAGTGGGGGGCACGGATAGTCACAATGTACAAGCCTCAGCCCCTTCATGAGCATCTTTTCTACGCTTATGAATTTCCGTTCTAATGAGCCTTTTTCTTTTTGAAGCATTAAAGAATAATGCTATGAGCATGCCGCAGTGGTCGGATGGCTCTTTTGTAATGTTTTTTTTATATCTGGTACATACTTGATAGTAGAATAATTCTATATTCTAATGCTACTTCCGTTGATACAGTAAATAGGCAAGACAGTAAACGCTCTCTAGCGTATCAGGATGCTCTTTGCCCAGTACTCACTCTCTCAACGCCAACGCTTGTCGATAGATCTCCTCAGCGTTGTCTCATTGACCTTTCAAGCTATACGCCAAGCCTATCATTCCCATACTACGCAGCGTCTCTTTATGCTTTCGACCGAGTATCTTCTTTATCACTTCCCCTCGCTTTTTCAGACAGCGTTGCTGCTTCAATGATATCGCCTTTTCTTCACGCGTATCAGGCGGTATTGTACAGCAGTAGAGCTCATTCTCATAGCGTTTCTTCTGCTCTTGGCCGTTGTGTGATTGCCGACTTCGCATTTGGAAAAAGCGCTTGGCACTTTGTTCAGTTTTCGTGCTTTCCCGTTGGGAACGCGGCGGAAAGACTCTTAAAGTATTGCTGCTTCCATTTCTCAAGTTGTCCACTCGCTTCTAGCCACGTTCGCGCAGCCAGTTGTACCAGCGTATGCATCTTGAAGCTTCGATCCGTATCGACGGAGATAAACGCCTGGTCTCTGAGTATCTATATATCCTCTTCAAATCGGTCCCCCTTACTGGACGCCTACGCGTTTTCTTTATCGTCTCTTTAGTCGTCGTCCTGGTCGCGTGCTTTCTGGCTTCTATGGCCGTTTCCACTTTCGGCTCGAGTTTGAATAAGGGCTTTAGGGATACCTTATCGGTTAAAGAAGCTCTTCAGCGATAGCAAATCCGCTGCTAATAGTCACGTCCGACAGATATATTAAACGATATCTGCTCTGTAATAATGATCGACTTTTTGGCCTCCGGGTCCCTTCGAAGGTGATCCACTTTGTAGTTGAAAAGACTAGCCTTCTTGCGGTAACTTTTTCGAAAGTCCTCCAGGTACTGTACAGAATATCGCGGGGCTCTTTGGGTGACATATACCGCCGCTTGCATAATTGCAAGTGGCATGAAGTCAAGTGCTGCTGCCAAGTCAGCGATATTACTGCTATCGCCCAGCACTCCTAGCTTTTTCTTGAAAAGCACCAGCGGGTGCGATTTGGCCATCGAATCCACGGAAGTTGGTCAGGCTAGGGTGGTGGATATTTGGAGCGAAGCCGATGCCTGGGTATTGTACTTACAGCGGCTCTGTCGGCCAAGCTTCCTCATTGAGCGCTAGCCGCATCTGGCTTCCTCGACACCAGCAAGCGATTAACAAATATTATTATAATCGACGATGAAATACATATGTAATGATCACCGACTGCGATAATAACAATAAATATATGACGTTAATACCTTGTTTATTAAGGCAAAATTTTAGCATTTAAAGATTAAAGATGTAGTAGTGCTTTCATTGGACTTTTCAGTCTTAACTAAGGGAGGAGCCACAACGCCCTTGACTGTTTAGATTGCTCCCACTATCCCAAGCGCCCACCGCTTCGCCAGCCGATACCCTCCCGGCGTAGCTCTACCCTATATCATAAGACCCGAAAATCGTATAGCAGCAATCTTCCTCAGCCCGCTGGTTTGGATTTTTCACAATGGCCCCAGTCCAATCGCGATAGGGACCAATCCACTCCTTGCTTCCATCGCCGTGCTGAATATACAAACTGCCCTGTCGATCGAAACTCGCGCCTGGGAGACCGTAGAGGCATTGTTTCATTACTATCCAATTCAGGGCACAAGTGACTGAATAACCTGATCCCTAAACTTTGGTTGCCAGGTTGCCAGCCTACTTTATGGGCAGATTAGAGCAGCCAACGGCAGCTACTGTAACAGCTGGGTTGACCGAATAGCCCTCGTGCCCAAGTCCTTTCGACTGTTCAGACTGTTGATCCTGTTGACAGTTGATCTCTACCAACGATTCTGCTACGAATCTCAAGAAGACGACGGCCTCCTATACATAGGCTTGCGCTCGCAGAAGTAAGTCAATCGACTCAATTTGCATTCATGGAACCTCAGCCGCGAAACAGATTACCAATGAAAACACATTGCTAAACGCTCTTGATAGATGGTGTGAATGGAAATGGACCCTTCTATCCGATTTGAGAGATCTTCATGCTCATGCTTATCTCCATCTGTTTCTACGACGAGGTTCTAGATAGCCTTTCACTTGGCACAGATTTCTCGATTGTAATCTACTTGCTATATTAGCTACCTCTTTGCAGATTTTTCTCTTCCTACCTACCTAATAACAACAACCTCAATACCTTCGTTCAAGTCGGTCAACAGCAATCATGTCAAATATACCATTCTTTAAAGCTTTTCAGTCTCTATACTCCCTTCTCGTTCTTGTCAGCTCGGCTTTTCCATCTGTCGCAATCGCTGAGTGCCCGCCTGGCGTTATCGTTTGCACACCTTTCACTTCGATTCAGCAATCTCTTTATACCTCGCTGACTGAGCATACAAATAATGGATGCTGGTATTGAACAATCTGTGTCTTAGCCACTGCGGACGAAGCGCGTAAGCAGCAGTTCAACGCTACGTCCCGAGTGATGGGCCTCGTACCCATTATTTTAAGGGACGTCGCCTGGCCCGAACGTCGCTTAATCTATGTGTCGCGAAGACTTTCACGTCTGGTCGAAGTGATCGCTAGAGCCCTTGGGATCGTGCCTGTATCAATAACTGGTTCGGACTCTTTAGGAAATAATAGAGGGCTCGCTACCACTAGAATCTACAAATGGACTCGATCGCAGTCATTGAAACTACGCATGCTTTTAGCTGGTGCGAGTGCCGTCGCCCTTGAATTCGCCTTTGTGAAAATTTACTCCAAACGTTCTAGTCTAGGTTGCCCTTACCCCATCTTTGTTCTAACATGACACATAATTGCCATCATTCCTGCGACCATCCAGGTCTTACTGGGCCGGCACAAAACAGAGTACGAGCCTTTGCCCGAAGCCGAGGATGCTTCAGCGAACACGTCCGAAACACCAGAGCACAGCAATAACTTTCTAGAACGTGGAAACATCGATGTCCTTTCAACAAGGACGCCCATGCAGAACTCACCGTTACAAACAAGGCAAATTGCAAGGCCAACCGCCTCAACTCAAGTGACGCTTCATCAGGACCATGCATCTGCGATTCAAGGCGGTGGCGATCCATGATTAATTCAACTGATATGGGGAATCTACTATACAGCTGGAACACTAGTCTACACATCCATAATGGCAGTGACTGTCATTGAATTGTTCGTCTGGGTCTGCGTTTCCGTCGGCGCCGCTATCTCGATGAGGCTGCCGACTTTCTATCTATGCATGTGCTATAAAGACAAGGTGGAAGGAGAGGCATAAAAAGAATAGAAGACATCAGTCACAGCGAGCTCTTAGGAGCCAACATCAACATACCATTAAATAGTAGAGGCACGGGATAAAGCAATATACACCGTACAGGGTTTCCTTACCCTTTGTCAAAAGCACTTTACGTCCTGTTTTGGGTCACCTTTTACAGCGGTCACCGGACGGTCCCCGGGTACCAAATGCTCAAGGGTATGTTAATCATGAGACTCCGAAGAGCCGTCCCAACGATACTGATTATTTCAGTCTGCATACAATCAAGATCGTGGACGGAAAGACTTTAGAAGCCAGTAAACGCTCGAAGATAGCATCGACAGCTTCGATACCCAACCCAGCATGTCCGTCTTAAATCATCTTACAAATCCTTTCTCTGCTACCGATTATCTGTTACAAATAGCGTTTCACAGTATTGAGAATATCTTCTTCATCGCATAATCGATGCTAACCATTTTGCAGCTAAAGCAAAACTTCTCTTTATGTACATTTGAAGTCTTTCCAAGTAGTGTTTCTTCCTCTCCTAATCTTTTTTCGTTTTAAGATGTTTGGGGTTTAGAAATTGTAGAAGGTGGTGGGATATTGTTCGTTAATGATCCGCGAGCAATAACCACCTGCGGCTTGTCTCCCCTTGCAACAACCACGTCGAAAGCATATTCCTTGAGATTCATCAGGTCCTTCTCATGCGCGAAACTAAAGCCCATGAGGGACAATGCTAGGACAACTCGCCGGTTGGTCAGAACATAATCACCCGTTTGATTGCCAACCGCTGCCATTTGGATCCGAACGCTGAAAAGTGGAGGTACGATTGAATTTTCAACGAAGGGATAGTCGTACAGCGGTCTGGACTCCTTCGGCCAAAACCCATCCTTGATGTAGGCTTCATAGAGGGCCTGAGTAAGAATGCCAGCGACTGCTTGAGCCTTTATTGAAGTATTACCAGGATGGAGGTCGATGCCGAATGATCCAGGTTCATTTGAGTTCCCAGGTTCGGGCATGACCAAGCTATTGGGTTTGCTTTGATTGTCGTCAGCTCTCGACTCAAAGCATCGTTTAGCAGAGGGTCATCACTGGGGCTTCTACCCTGGCTGAAAGTGAGGATTGGGCAATTCCAAGTTTCGGAGTGAGCTTGGGGGAGACATAGTCATGCCCAGACTAGCCCAAAGACACAAACACCATACAGCCATCGACCGGACTGGGGTTTTCGCGAAAGACATGTATAAGCTATGACCAACTGGCATCACCAAACGTTCAGTCCAAAAGGCAGCAATGTTGAAGATCTAGCCAAGCAGCACAACTACGATATCAAGTATATTATAGTTCTTTATACGCACACTGACCTACGTCAAGCTATAAACAGAGTTGAACGCAGAGGCCTCTTCATCGTCTAACCGCTATCCTCGGCAATGCCTACTCATTGAGAGGCGACATGCGCTTTGTAGGACCAAAGAGTATTCGAGCTGCATACATGAAACAGGCAGGCGACCGAATCTATACAATTTGTCATACGAACGTGAAATATGCATTCATAAGAGAACACAAGTTTGCGTGAATTTCCCGAAGAAAAGAAAATAGCGTCTATCTCCTGCACTTGTGGGAGGCACATACCAAGTTCTTAATCGGAGGTTGAGAAATCCTTAAAAAGCGGATTATATGGACAAGTCAAGCCCCTTACTCTTACCAATCTTTCCCAACACTCCTATAATTCTCTGGGACAGGTCACGAACATTGGCATCAACCAGGATCGAGCCTCATCCCAGCTCTCAAATACCTAGCACTTATTCACCCTTTCTTGGGCGTCGATTCGTTTGCGACCCTTATGTTACTGTGCATAGAAAGTGATGTTACAGGACACTTGCTCGGGACAATTGGGTCCGCTAGGTGACCTTCATACAGTTTGACGAGTAGAAAGACGACGAAGGCGGCTCGCACCAAGTGCTCCTTGAACAGGTTGGCTACTGTTTCACTTCCCGGAAGTCGAGTCAGTTGGCTAATCGCTTCCATTCAAGGTGGCACTTTTCTAGATTGAATATGTTGAGGAACTAGAAAACGATTTTGCACGTTGACGTTGATTGGTCGTATATATCAGCTTGGTGTAAATATTCAGTCCAGGCGTGCGAAATCAGATACGCCTTATCTCCATCCTCACGCGACAGAACGATAGTGGGGGAGCCGACCTTGTACGCCTGATCGTTATTGAAGTGTCCAAATATCTTATAGGTCGGATATTGTGTTCGTCCATACTTCCGGAAGTTGGCGATCTACTAATCGCAAATCGCAAGAGCGCTTCCCGCCACAATGCTTCAGAATTTGAAGTTTGCCATCAGCCGCAAGAGCGATTTACTCCTTAAGTTTCCGAACTCGAGAGCTGCAGTACTCCGTCGCCAACAACCTTATCTTGTTCCACTATGAAACCTTATACGGTTCTTTCCGAGTTTGAGTATGTACTGCTTTTAAGTAAAGTAGATCGCTCAGTTTTCCAACAACCAACTAGTTCTACTTCGGCCTTCCTCAATTAGCAGCCATGCTTGTCGTTCCCATTCTCCTGAGGCTTTGCTTTCTTCTGTTGCCATTGACGGTCGTCAGCCACCCTGCGAACCCGAGCAGCTCCAGCAAAACACTCGATAAAAGGGGATCCCGTGATGCGGTCGAAGGACTCCGTGGATATGTGCGGATGTTGGGCCATGAAAACAGGCCTGTCAGAAGAAGAGCAGAAGATAAAAGCATGGTGAACCCAACGTGGACTTCAGGAGAAATGATAACCAATCCTAAACCTACGAAACCCTTCACGTCTAATCATTACTTCAATATCACCACCCTTGCTTCTGCGAAATCGAACGCCTACCCCTTCGATATAATTATAGGACCTCTAGAAGTATGTTCTTACCAATGTATTCGGACCTTTAGGCCTCCCCCCCTAATCAGACACATACTAATCGATTACGGTGCAGATCGCGGGCTTCGTTGACCTCGACAATCTAGACGTAGAAGCCGCAGTCTACGTGCGCAAATATGCAGTGGGTGTCTTCAAATGCAACCTCAAAGAGTCATGCAAAATCAACATCAACGTAGTGCTTGCCAAGGGCACGGTTGAGTTGTACTTGAAGAACAAACACGAGGTCTGGCTCCTTGCGAAGCTGAGTCTGCCATTTGGGAAGAGCTTCTCCGTGGATAAGAAAGTCTTCAATTTGCCGCAAGACGGAGCGTTGGCTGGGGGCACGATTGATGGTACTGTAACGAGTTCCGGTGTCCCAGTCGCTGCTGCATCTCCGGCATCTCCCTACACAAGTTAGTATAATAGACGTGAAGGACTTGTTCGTTAGAGTGTTTAGGCCACGGGTGTTCCGTTCCTCCACCCAGACGGCGCTCATTGCTAGAAATACAGGTGACCGATTAGTTCGAAAAGCAAAAATGGTCATTCCAATCGATTTTTTCAAAACGACAGATATTTACCACGTGCTCCCTTTTCTCTAACCCGTCCTCAAGCCCTCGTACTTCTCTTCACTCCTTTCTGCTCTGCTATCCTATTAATTTCCAACGCCGAACCCTCGCGTTTCATTTCTCAAACACCGTCACGAAATCCCTCACTCCCATGCCCCCACCACATATCACCCCCACTCCCATCCCCTCCGCTCCCACTTCCCATCGCCCCCACCCCCCCACGTCACTCCATCCACTCCTATCCCTCAACTCTCCATCATCCCTCATCCCTCATCCCCCCACCCCGCAACACCAACACTCTCCCACTGCCCTCTTAGGCCGTGATCATAAAATCACCACACTGATAATCCGAGGTTGAGTTCAGGAACCAAGTATAGAGTCGACAGTTGGGGGGGGTGGAAGGGGTGGAAGGGTGGAAAAGAAGGAATCTGAAGGAAGTGTTGAAGGACGATTTGAAGAGAGTGGAAGAATAGCAGGAACGGGAGAACGCAGAATCCGGAAGGGGACGGTAGTCTAAACTACCACCAAAACCCTTCATCTGCACAAACCAACTCCCTCCCAAAGAACCCCCCCCGGCGCAATCCCGCTCACAACAATACAACATAACACAACACCACCCCATCCCTTCTCATCCATCTATTAACAGCCTCCCCTCCCCTCAAACCAACCAAAAACCCACCAAAAACCTCTGCAAAAAAAACCCCCCACCAGACCTCACAAACCACGAAAACCCACACTTTCCCACAAATTAACTCCCCCTATAAACCCCCAGACCTCACAAACCACGAAATCCCATAAAACCACAGTTTCACCAACAATCCCGCAAACCTTCGTCAGTCCCCACACCAATTCCCACCAAAACTCCATACAGAGCTAATTAAACTCATGAAAACTAATAAAACTAATAAAACCACAAACCCCCACGAAGCACACAAACTGCAAAACCCCAAGCCCTCAACGGAAGTAATGAACCAGTCAAGACGATCTGAGATGCTGTAAAGCGAAGGGATGGGGATGGGGATGGGGATGGAGATGGGGATGAGGATGAGGATGAAGAGATGCCAAAAAGACTGAGGTTTTTAGGAAAAAGGTGGTGGTGGTGGTGGTGGTGGTGGATGGACGGATGGGGGTGGGGTGTTGCGGGTGGGGTTGCACAGGCGGAAGGAAGGGAGGGGGAAGACGCGAGTGCTAGGATCAGGATGGAATGTTGTAGTGGCATTATCGTTCTAGCTCGTTATCTAAATGCTGCAAATAGTAATCGCACTAACCTATGTTAAAACAAACGCATTCCCCAATCACGAGACCATCACCTCACTCAACCACCCCCCTTCCCTGCCCTCCCAAGCGCTTGCTTTACCCCCACCGACCTCTCCCTCCCCTCCACCCCCTCCACTCCCTCCCGAACCGCCGCCAGCATCCCTCCCAGCCGCCCACTCTTCCTGCACAACGCCACCATAGCCACAGCCACCTCAGCCCTCTTAAGACGGGTTTGCTCCACGCCTTCCCACGCGCTAAATAGCACTTTTACGTACTCTACCAGGACGTCCTCTAATGCGTCCGTGAAAGTTGCAGAGTCTTGTAGCTCGAGTTTCGCGAAAAGGGATTTCTGAGCGTCCAAAATGGCGTTGTGCACGATCCTGCTCCCGCTTCCTGCCGTGACTTTAACGATCGTCTCGAGGGTCTGGGAGAGGCTGGTGACGAGCTCGGCCCCGCTGCGGGATTTTGGGTTGATGCTCTTCTGCAGCGCCGCCGCCGCGTTCGCTAGCGTTTCCTCCGTGATGGATTTTGAACTTGGGCCGCCTGAGCGCTCGTCGATGTCCATGTCGTCTGCGTCGCCCAGTGCGTCGCTGATAACCGGGTTGGCGATTTCTGATACTTGGGGGTACAGGTCGACCGTATCGCGCAGCTCGACGAAATCGCCTAGGCAGGCGAGAGCGTACTGGCGGTATCGGGGGTTGTTGCGCTTGGCTTCGCGAATGATGATTTTCTGCATTTGGGATGCTGTTGCTTCATTTGTTGCTAGGAGGGTGCTGGTTTTGGCAAAAGTAATGAAAGACTTCAGGACGGTTTCTTTGCCGTCCCAGGTTTTGCCTCCTAGGGCGTTCTCAAGAGCTGGCCAGATGATTTGGGCGTTTGAGTCACTTATTTCGGTTCCTGAGGAATCGATAACATCGGCGACTGCGAAGGCGGAAGTGTGTTTGAGGGACCAGCGGGGGGAGTCTAGATACTCGAATGCCAGGGAGATGATTTCTTTGAGGTACAAAAGTACCGCACGAGAGCCTCCAACGTTTTCATTCCAAGTATCTTTGAAGAACTCTTTTGCGCGTTCGTAAGGATCGTGTTTTGCGACGAAGACAAAGGGAAGGACGTCCCCAGCAAGTGCATTGAAGCGATCTGTTGCATGTTTCGATGTTGCAAATATTATGTCTCCTGCGATGGCTCGATGGCGCTCGTCCTCGGAATCGAAGTACATCTTTTTCGCAAAATCAATAAGCTTGAGAATCTCTTCATCTGATGCTAGTCTTGCAAGATAACCACAGGCAGCAGCATACGACGATGAGACAGTCTCATTGCGGTCAAGGACCTGTTTACGAGCAAATTTCAGAAAATGACCTGCGTGGTCTTTGAAGACGAAGCTGTGCCTGGTTGCAAGGGACACAAGTATGCGAGTCGCTCCAACTTTCGACGGAAGTCCCAAGGCGACCTTGATGGCATTTTCCAGGGTTGATTGAAGTTCTTTCATCGTAGCTTCGTCCAAGAAGTCTAAGCACCGTTCGATAGCTTCCATCATGGGAGAAGCTCTGACTGCCGTCAATCGAGCATCATCAAGCTGCTGGGTGGTCACCCCATACTCATCGGCATGGAGACGAAGATAGTTAATCTGTGCCGGCTCCACTGAACTCAAAAGCGCGATCAAGCGCCCTACGAGCTCTGGGACATAGGGTCTTAGTATCTTTCCCGTACTACTCTTGATGATTTGTATTAGCGTTGACAGAGCAAACGCTCGTACTTCTTCGGCGCTAGATTCCAGTCCAGAAGGACTGAGTAGGAACGGTAGTACGTTCTTTAGCATGGTGTCGGCACCTTTGGCTGCTGAGTCTCCTGCTTCAAGCCTGCGTGTCAACACGCCCGTCAAAGCTCTTGCCAAGGCCATGGCTGCTTTACGAACGGAGTCCTTGATGTCGTCACAGACCTTTATGACAGATTAGCATATGGATGTCATGGAGGAAAGACGGCATGATACCTTGAAGGTTAACGCCCAAATCTGGCCAAGGTACTTCTCGTACTTTTCCACAGGCCTACCTTGCACCAAGTCAGCGATCGCAGCACAGCTGGCTTGCCGGGCACGCCATTCCTTGCCAAGGATGTTCTTCAGTAAATCGTTCATTATGTTGTCAAAATGGCGATCAATGACGGCTGAAGGATCTTTGACGAGCGCAGCCCAAATATCGTTCATTGAGTTCCTCACATTTGTGTTAGGATCAAATCGGTATCGAAATAATGCTGGATATAGCTTCGGGTTCTCTGCTAGGTAACCATCCACGCTTGAATCGGACAGTATGTTACTTAAGCCGAAGCGTCCAAAAGCAGCACGACTGGACCAAATAGCGTTGTTGGAAGCAAGAGACATGAACCGATAGACAAGACTGGGATCACCAACTTCAGATGCTAGGCTCATGATGTCTTTGTATGTCGTGACAGATCCTTCCCCTGTCGGCAATGCTCCTGGATCGAACAATTCGGTCTCATCGGATACATTGCCTGCTAGGCCCGCACTTGTCCCTGTGAACGATCCTACAAGATCACGTATCAGATCATCCTTGAGAGCTCTGTCACCCTTTTCGTAGACCAAAGTCAACCCTCGGGAAGCAGATTCCTGATTCAAAGGGTCACGGTCCGCCAAGAATCTCTTAAAAGCAGCTTGACATTCTCTTAGCCGGCTTCGTACTTCTTCAAGGTGTCCGCAGTATTGGATAATACATAGGAGCCATATCACAACCGCTTGTCTAAGAGCTGGTTTAGTACTCTTGAAATCTGCCAGTACTTTCTCAAGTATCGATGGTAAGACATTAGTCCTCTCTGGCGTCTGTGGCGGCGACCCTTCAAAATCTAAAACCGCAACCAAATATTTCGAGCGCCAGCCGACAGCAGCGCAACTCAGAGCGGCCCCAACTGCAAACTGTACAGGTGCTTCTCGGACTTCGTGTAACTCATAGAGTATCTGTACGATTTGGTTCAACAAGGAATCGTTAGCTTCGTTCTCCGGACATTGTGATGCGAAATAACCCAGAGCGACAATGGCCTTCTCATTGCCATCTTTGGCTTTCTCTTTCAGCTTTTGTAACATTGCCGTAGCACCATGTGGAGCAGGTATAATGTCAGGAGTTAGAGCAGCAAAAAGGCTTAGCTCGGCGATGGCTACCATGGCGCCATCCAGCAGCAGCTTGTCCCGGCTACCCTCTAGTACGTCCAGAACAGAAATAATGAAAGTGGCTGTCAGTTCCGTGTGATTTGGAAAGCTGTTGCCACGACATGAGATTCTACTCAGCAAGTACGCTATTGCAAGGATAGCGCCGTGCACTTGAAAGATCTCAGATCCGACAGCTTTTCGCCAGGAATTTAATTTCTGGTCGAAAATCGTAAACATCCTTTGAACTGCATCTTGGCGACTCCGTTTGTGAGATGCTACAAGACCAAAGATATGAGACGCCGGCTCTCTCAGAGCTTTCTGGTTTGATAAGATGGGATTTTGAAGAGAAGATATCTTGATCACAAGACCATCCATACAGGAGTCAGGACATAGAGCATAGAGATCTAATATGCTGTCGTTAGGCTCATTGGATTCTTCGATCGCAGGATCTATCAGGTTGCTGAAAGCTGCATCGAGGAGAACTTCTAGTGATGTTTGGGAACGAAAGTCATCTTTGATCATATCTCTTAGATATTTCTTCACCTTTATGCGGGCATCCTCGTCATTTGTGACTAGTGCATCAACATTGCGCTCCCATTGCGCGTCTAAAACAGGGGCAGCCCCAGCTGATCTCAAAGCCTTGTCTAACAATACATTACGACAGTAAAGGACTGCCCGATCCTGGGCGCGGGCTAATTGACGCCGAGAAGCTCCCATCCTAGCCAATTCCCAGCGGGGCTTTAGTCCAAAGAATTGCTCGATGAGATCGTTGAATCCTGGAAATTGAAATCTCGCATTCTCGGGTATTTCGCCGCTCACAGAAGAGCCGAGAGCCTTGGGCGGATGTAATGTGCTATACCAATAGGGATCGAGACCTTTCCTGCCTTCTTCAATCACCTCGCTTCGCTCGTTAGCAGTACCTTCCATTGCCACGAGATCAATCCATCGAGCTGTCGTATTCCTGTAGGGAAGACATCGGTTGGCAAAGCGGACAGCCATAAATCGTGTACTCCTTACAATCTCAGATCCCGATTCATCTGATTCACCAGCTTGCAAACCCATATGATGGAAGAAAAGGCTTGTTAAGGATTTTTCGAGGTCTACCTCTACATCGTCACCGAAAGCTCCAAGTACGCTACTTAAAGCCTGTTCGATGCTGAAGGATACATCTTTGCCCGACGGATCTGTACTCAGTGATCTGAAAAGCCATCGGAGTAGGTCAAGATTTGCGTCAAGGAGAAGCTTATCAGGACATGCTGCTGCTAGAAGTCCAATGCTCTCGTATGCATAACTTCGCGAGCTCAATTCACCAGCATTAGGACGGGAGTCCTCGCTGGAAAATCCTGGCCATCCCTGGCTCTCAATATATTCTCGAAGCTGGGATACCAAGACAGGTGCAAAGGCACTGATGTCAGCTGGAGAGCTGATACGCGCAAGCCAGTTTACGAAGACAAAGATCTGAGCTCGGAGCTTTGAGGTCTCGAGACCTTGTTTTGGAGTGCCAGAATTGCCATCCTGAACCTGGGCTTCCAAAGGCGCAAGCCCTTCTTGAACAATCTGAATGCTCTGTGGGACGAAAGAAGAGCATTGCTTCGATCTACATAGGAGAGAAAGGATCTTAAGTTGAAGAGGCACCCGTGCGGGAAGGGAGCCATCGGTTCCTCTCGTCCCTAGATAAAATTCGAACAATCGCTTCACAAGACCAGGTTTTTCGAGCGAAATAGCCGATGTAGCTCGTTTCAAGATATCATCCCCAACATCTGACAGACGCGAGTTCGTGTCAGCGCACGCGAGAAGCGCTGGTAAAAAGCGCTCTGAATCTATGAAGGCTCCACTAGCGAGGAACTTGGTTGCCAATACTTTTGTTTCTATGAGATTCATACCGCCACTGACGGTCGGGTTCCATATGTCTTTTTTGCCATGGATTTGTAAGAAACTATAATCCTCAGTGCTCAGCCCTGGGCAGCGCTTGGCATCGATTTGATTGACGTTGAGTAAGAAGAGCTTACCCAGCCAGGTCGACACGAATTCAGCGGTCTCTATGTTCTCGTTGAAGCCTAATTTGGCACGAAGCTGCAGATCATCTTCGTTTCCCCTCACAGGCAACTTCAAGCTATGAAGCAGCTTGAGGAACAGATTGAATAAGCTGGCCGCGCGGGTTGCAGACTCTTGAGCATCGATATGAAGGCCATTCAGTAGCGTAGGAAGTAATTCAAGCCGTTCCTTTTTAACGTACAATCAGTATCTATCCGATCAATTTACTACGACTTAGTGCTTACCTCTACTGGCAGTCTATCGACCCCTTGTTGGATGTAAAGTAAATCAAAGTGACGAACCAGTGTGTTGTGGACATCCTTATACTGCTTCAGAAGTGCGGCTACGGGAAGTTTTATCGATCTATGCAAGACCTTTAGCATGGCTCTAGGTAAATTGCTGTCACACGCTTGAACAATTATGTTAAGGGATTAATCTTCAATGATCCGTACAATCTGCAGAATAAACTACAAAGCATGCCATGTGAAGCCACAAGTGAGGCAAGAAAATGGGCATACGGTGGCTTGACTCTTGTATTAATATGTTGACAAACAGAAACGACCTAGTATTTTGATGTTGATTAGCCTAGCACTTGATTTCCATGTAGACCTGAAGACTGATGAGTACGGTACATCCGACAGAGGAACTCTATGCGTGCACAGAATCACGTCGTTTCCGCTCGTCGAGTAGCCTACCTTGTTACGAACGCTCACAAAATCCGAGGCTAGCTTTAGGAGAAGAGGCGGAAGATAGGTGTTTAATGTTGACTGCAGCTTCGCATCTGATTCTGCCAGTGCAATGCGAAGCTCCACCTTGCCGACAAGGTTTAATTCTCTTGCCTCTGGCGTCTCGCTTGTTGCGATGGTTGACATCTTGAAGGGTTTCGTCTTGGATTTTTGTCCTCATCGTAGGAGTCGAGATACGAACATGGGATATGTTATAAGCAATCTTTCCAGGAAATTTTAGTGCTCGTTCCTTAGGCAGGCATGGCTTGCGTACATTGTTTACGAGCAAAGTGGCGGATTACATATTGATAACCTTAAGGTCCCCTTGGTCCTGTGAAAGTGATACCTTCCTTACTGCTGTTATGCCGACATTGTTCTATACAGATAGCAACTAGCGCAATTATATTACCACAGCTAACTTTGGCACTATGATCCATCAATCATATCATCATTAAAAATTCAGTGATAAGTTCAATAAATACTGTAGCCTTTTGTCTCTGGCAGTGGGGGAATCACTCATGCCTTCATCGGTCCCGTGAAGATTTTCTCATCCCGAACTTAACGTATCATCAGCGGAAGCCCCAACATGGTGATTGCAGGTCTCAACTTCAAATTCGTCCTTGACAGCGACCAAGCGGTGGTTCTAAACCGTGAACACTAGTCTAAATCCTGTAGCCTGGACATACGAGGCTTATCGGTGTAGAGGAGCTACGAAGTCTAGGATTATGATTTACTTTGTAATTGTAGTATTCGATAGCAGAGAGCCCATATCAGTACAAGGTACATCTTTCAATAGGCGCGTAAGCTTGAGTGAGCTCCAAGAGCGAATTCGTACTGTGGACTGGATACAGCTGTTGATGGTACAGATATAACCATAAGATAGATCAAGGAATGCCAGAGAAGAGCATGGCAAATCCTAACTACTGCAACAAGGTTTCGCTGAGTCTCTCAATCCGGCTAGTCCTGCTGTTGCTGCATATGAGTCGGCAGATTCCAGCCCGTATAATCTAAGTGTACAAATGCGCGGTCAACATTCGGTACACTCTCCAGAACATACTGCAGACTCTCGCCTAGGTCGTGACTATCACGCAAACTCGTATGCTCGTCTAGTACGATATCCACCTCGACGTTGATCTTGTCACCTGCGTGGTAGGCTTGGAGACCCTGGATCTTTTGAATGGGTTCCGCGAATCGCATGGTGAGGTAGAGGAGGATGTTACGGTCTGTAGCCGAAGCGGCGGCTCCAGTCAAGTGACGTATATGGGTCGTGGTTGTACGGGACCAATTAAAGATGACATATAGCGACAGGAGAAGGCCACCCAGAGCGTCGAGGAACCAGATCTGAAGATAGTAGCCGACAAGAGGGAATATGATACTGAAGGTATTAAATACTACATCTGTTATTGCGTCCTGCGCGAGAGCCTGCACGCTAGAATTCTTGATAAGGCGGCACCAGAACCAGCAAGCCAACTTGATGACAACGGTGCTGGCCATAATAATTATAGCAGAGAGGCCAAGCTGCACGATCGAGTGATCCGGGCCGGTGAGGCGGTTGAAACACTCGAGAAACACCTGAAAGAAGGAGGTTATCATGATCACAGAAAAGACGAGGACACCAATAGGTTCCAAGCGTCGGCGACCAACAGGATAGGTATATTGATCTTGACGAGCTATGAGTTTAGTGGTCGTCCAAACGATGGCGGTGCTGAGAAAGTCAAGGGCGGCATCAACTAATGAGGCAAGGACAGATAGCGAGCTCGTAAGAACAATGACTGCAATCTTTCCCGCAAGGAGGACAGCGTTAGCGACCAGATTGATATAGATTGCAATAGTCACTATTCGGCTACCGCTTTCAACACCGTCGTCTTCTGGCGTATATGGTTCGGCGCCTTTTGATCCGTCTTCCAAATTCTCCCCTAGCAAAGGCGAACCCTCGTCGGGTAGCTTATACAAAGCTTTTGGTGTCCTCTTAACCTTCATGTTGGTGCTATTGCCGTTTTCTTGGGGCCTGTCCATTATTTTACCCGAAGGCTTCGCTCCATCCGAGGGTGGAGTTGGTGGCTCCTCCGATATTGTTTGTGGAATATCTGGATGGCTAGGTTGATTATATTCCTGAATCAGATTGTGAGGGAGTGATGAGTCGAGCAGTCGATCAATGTAGGAATAAGAATCAATGAGCAAGTTGTTGCGCTCATAGTATTGCCGTCTACGAATAACTGAATTAGCATTTATCATCGACTGTTTTACATCCATCATACATCGACTTTTTCATTGCCTTGAGCTCTTCTTCAGTCTTGCGATACTGCTCCCTACCAACCGCCATAACCGTAAGCCTCGCTGCATTACTTCCACTCCGTTGGAGCTCTGCGCAAGACCTACCATTGATACCTCGGATTGGAATTCCCAATCAGCCTCATACTTCTCATTTGTGGTGTATTCAGAACCTGCGATACATTGCTCATCCTCCTATTCATTCCAACTCGATTTTCCCTAATACTGCAATCTTCGTCTCTTTCGACATCCAGTTCCTCATCGCTCTCATAGCTGTGGCTACCATATCGTCTAGGCCCGAGTGAACCCCGAATATCCTTCAGACTTGCAGAGGATCTATTTTGAATTAATGAAGGTAACGCCTGCCCTCGTGTAAACACAATCTCATCAGAGAGGGGGAGATAACCTCGCAGATTGCCGATACGGACGGATGGAGGACGTCCAAAAGCAGAGTCGGCCATCGTCTAGGCCTGTTATAGATGAAATCTCAAACCCTTCAGAGTGCCATTGTACGAGTACGTCTATCAATGATTTGGAGAAGTCAAGAGATAAGGTATTCCCACGAAGCAGAGTCAATATCAGCTAGTCCTAACATGACCTAGATAGTGCTTCAGCCCTAACGTAAGGTAAGCTGCTGTGCTGAGTGTCAAGGACTGCAACAACCTTTGGTCTAGAATGATTGCGATCTTACGTACAGCAGAGCATATCCATCTTTTGTCACCTTGAAGGTCAATTTCAGAGTCCTATACCTTGCACGAATTTTCATGCATAACTACTATCTAAGAGGCGGACCAGGCAAATACAGCACGTGGCTGGAATATCTAACGGCTTGAGGCCGCATGTACGAGTACATGAATGGAGCTTCGAACGAGCCTTCGGAGCCTTATCCTTCTATGAACTCCACATTGATTGTGCCATTCTTCAAACTAGCCTGCTCGATCGTTTGGCCTAAGGAATCTTCCAGGTTCTTGCCCATGCATATCAACTCAAACTCCATGCCCTCCTTCCCTTCTAGTGGACTAGCCTTCAGCCATTCGTACATCCTCCTGACTGGATCCGAAATTTCAAATCGTCTAATTACCCGCCCATTCGGGTGTCGGAACTGTATTCTCGTGCTGGCTGCATCAGGCGGTGGTTCGGTGTGCGGATTTGACGATGAAATTAGATTGAACGGAGATGGCGATGTTGAAGCACCATTGGTATGTGTGGGATCGGTTTCATCAAGCATGTCTGTATCTTCCTCGACTCCTCTCTCCTTTCCTTTTCCTTTATTTACGCCGCCTTCACTTCGGGTCAGATCATCAGGATCAGCTTCTCGCAGTGTTCCGTTGCCAGCCAGGCTGTTCTGTAATGCCATTTCGAGCATTTGCTCTTCTGTCATTTGCTCCACTCTCGTCTCTTTCTTGCTTTCTGGTCTCCGTCTCGCTACAGGATTCTTCGCAGTAGCCTTTAGGCTATACCTATCTAGGAATTCATGCAACTGCATGAGGAAATCCATAGCTTTGGGTATAGGTGCTCCGGACCATACTTTTACTTGCTCGCCCGTCCTTGGGTCCACGATAGCAATGTGAGGATAAGCATCCTGGCTATCGCGATTAAGAAAGGAATACTGAATGTATTGGCTATCACGTGGATCGTCCTTGGTATATTGCATGAACATGAAATTCTCTCTGACTGTATCCTTGACGCCAGAGTTCTTCCATATGTCTCGATTAAGAATTTGGCAATCAAATATCGCCGGGTCTTGGATATTAACGAGAATCCACTTCTCCTTGTCCTTGCCTTCCTGGCGGGCTTGGTCCCATGAGAGCCGTGACATTATCTCGAAGGGAGGTCGATACATTTCGGCGAGTAAATTTTGCTTCGACGATGCTTCTGATGCTCCTGCTGTAGCTCGAGCGAGTCGATCACGGTGGGCATCGGCGCTAGTATCTGCATCATTCCAAATCGAGCCTGTAGTGGCCTGATTGAATATACCGTGTGTCTCTGCTTTGGTTGTTAGTCTAGCCGGAAAAAAAAGGCGAACATATAGTCGAAGAACGTACCTCGAGGCCTTGGGCGGTGTCTAGCACGCATTTGTTCCAACACTGCAGCATGCATTTGCTCCGCATCGTTAGGATCGAATGAGTCTGGACCGATGAGCGTCTCCGTTGTCCGAGCCATCGGCGCTCTTATGCCATCTTCACCCAACTCACTAGCGATCCCAGTACCACCATAGAACTCTTCCTGTAATCTCCTAGCTAGTACCTCATCAGCATCAACGTCCCTGCTGCCAGGAGTTAATGGTGGCATTGAATTCGATGGCATGTGTGCATTCGAAGAAGAGTTCCCTGCTACAAAAGCTTGCCTCGGTTCTTGGCTACTTGGCTCGACGTCTATCTCGGAATCTACATCTGAATCTATGTGTACGACGCCATCGTCATCTTCGTAAGCTTGCCTATTGCTTGGCGGTCGGGTCTGCGGTGGTAGTACAGGTGGATCTTGTGAGGTTTGTGCAGGTGTTGATGAGTTTGGTCCTTCAAGCTCAGCGCCATCGTTGGCGTAGAAGAATTCGATGGCTTGCTGGACATCACCCTCTGTGAGCCCAAGATACTGGGCCGCCCTGTCAGGCGTTGTCCCTGTTATTGATGTGAAGGTGGTCAACGCCGTGTCATCCATGGTACTTTAGAGCCGTGAAATCTCCTAACCAGGACACTGCCTCAGCGGTAAAGAAATCGTGAGGGTGATTGCATATGTTGCAAGTGGAAGTGGAAGTGGAGGCAAAGCTGAGGGGTAGAGACCTCTATCTCAACGTTAATACTATTCTGCTGGGCAAACCGGTGTGGAAGCTTACAAGCTTGAAAGCTGGACGGGGCACGAGTTTGTGGAGGAGGGACGGTGACCAGGTGAAATCCAAGGCTTAAAGTTTCGAAAAGAGCTCCGCTGTCAGCAATCCTGAATTATTTTCTTTCCGAGGCTTTGTGATTCGTAGCTCTCTTCGTGGCAATAGATGCCTAACTACCCTAAGATAACCTCTTCTCTGCTTTAACACTCATTGTGAATTTCTATCCAATGTCTAGGCAATTATTGACGAGATTTGGATACAGGAGGCAGAGATGTTCAGTGATTGATGTGTCGTAATCGCAATACTGTTGGTCCGGTGGAAAAAGGTAGGTTCCGTAATGCAGTACTACGTAGTATGTGTCGGTGACCTGGTGTCTAATCTAACCAGCTGCAACAAACCGTCGACTTCTGGAAGTGGCCCCGCGTCATCGCAATTGCCTAGCGCGGTACCGTATGATAAATTACAAAGATATCACATCAGTCACGGACCAGTTTACAGCCAAGCTACGCCAACATATTTTTACGAGCCATTGTATTGTCGCCAGCGGTTGAGCTTCGCCATGGACGGGTAAACTACCTTTCAAGCTAAAAGTCTTTCATCATGGTGCTGACTTCTATAGGCCTTCGCACAACCTACGGCGGCATGCAATACAGAAAATCGCAGCACTGTCTGCGGCTGCTTCCCCACGCCTGCCCGTTGATATGTCCCATTTCACCAAGTTGTGTCATGCTTGTCCCTCATTGATGGAGAAGGCCAACAGTATAAGCAATGAAGCCCACAGTGGGGCTTTAGCGCTCTCGAAAACGCCTATGGTAAGTGCTATAAGAGCTATTTGTTGAGAATTAAGAGTGCTAATTCCCAAGCAGAGCCTCTCAGAATTGGATGTGCTGCTCGCTCTTTGCAAAACAGCTCCACTACTTGAAGATAGCGGAACTGCTGAACGACTCCTGACTCAGATATCGCCGTATCTTTTAGAGGCCCATGCTCAAGTGATTGCTCCTTCACCTTCCCTACGCTCCATCGATCCATCGCCTTGGGAGGCACTCACTTATTACCTGACAAGGGCAATCCTTGCAATTGGAATAAAGCATCCTTCGCTACATAAGCCTGCATTGGACTGCATGTCTCGGTACCTTCATAACTGCTTGCGCACTGTCGATGCTCTCATTGCAAAGAACAGTAGATCCGAGGAATTTCCGAGAGAGGTGGACATCGAGGTAACATTTCCAACCGCCATTCTAGCCGTCTCTCTTCTCGGGTTCTTAGAGGCTGCATCTAACCATGCCAATTTTTATGATGTTCCTGAAAGGCTTGACTTGGTGACCACATTGCGTCAGATCTTCACGGAAGACTTCATGGTGTCTATAGAAGGCGTATTCTCTTCGATTCGTACTTCCGAGCCAAAATCCAAGGATCTTTCTACTTGGAAGTCATACACAAGACGATATGCCGCCTCTGGACGACCGATTGGAGCAATGCTACTGCAGCGAGGTTTCATGAGGCTTCTTGTATCACTTAGCTCTCTTCATATAGCTAGACAGGAGCAACTTCAGAGAACAGATGTCTTTGATATACTCTTATCGCAAAGGCAACACATACACTATGAGAGCAACGACTCCAGCGGTGCGCTGCTTGAGGTATTGTCGGACGCTGCCGCCGAGGAAATGCGTCTTCTTGAGGATGGCTCGGATTATCTTCGACTTGGCTCCGCGTGGCAGCAACGGCTTGCTTTTGCAGTGAAAGCGCACACACTGAATACTTTTTTGAATTGTATGATTGCTGACGAAGACATTGCTGATACTGATACCCTCATATCTTGGCTCGAAGACACTATGGCCGATCCTGTCCAGATGGCTGACGATACTTTGGCTTGCGTTGTACTTAAATCCATGGCTGCCGTGGCAAGATTCGCTCCCGATATTGCTCCGACTCTTAGCCGATCCTTACCCAGATTCATCGTACAAGGCGGGATCAAAGGGGAAACAGTTTCAATAGCCGCACGCTGCCTGACCAGCATACTTCAACTATTGTCACAGGACGCAGTAATCACCGGTCTCTATTCGTTAGGAAACGTGCTTAGCGCGGGATCCAGTGCCGATAGGTCTATTGGTTCGGTTGGTTTACAAATTGGCGCTCAAAGTAATCAGAAGAACACAGGGCGCTATAGTCAACAACACTCAACTGGTAGCGCAATCTCATTAGAACTATCAGGTGATGAAGAAACAGCAACAGTGTATGGTAGTATAGTGCGTGCGATCGTTAGCATTGCAAATAGCTGTTGTGATGATAAGATCACAGCCCTAGCTCTCTCAATGCTACTACAGAAATTAGGAAAGGTGAGCTTGGCTGTGGATGTTCATATCATAACAGAAGCAGCGATGCTAGCTAAGAGTGGCGGCCCGCTTGAATTCAAGTCTTTGCTCAAGCTATACTCTAGGATTAGCCACGAAGGAATAGTTCATAGCAACGATATACTACTTGATGCGGTAAGAATCTTGAGATCACATGGCTACTTGAATGACTGACAATTATACACAGGTAAGAAGAGCCAGAGTGTATCTATCTGAATCGCTGCAACGAGATTCACCGCTTTTCCAAGTCTATCTTGTCAACTTGCTAGAAAACATTGTTGGCAAGGGTGATGTTCATGAAAGTGACAACACCCACGAAACAGATGTCGAGCTTGCTGCTCGAGAGATAGTAGAATTACTACAGCCTTTAGCATGCCTTGTATCTGTGCCGAAAACTGCAAACGACCTTCCCCAAGATGAGAATGTTGCGCGCCTCCACCGTGAAGCTTGGTTCAACATTATCGTGCATGGCATCACCCCTATTTCGACCCTTGGTCAACAATCTTCCAAGGAACTGCAAATTATCGCACTCCAGTCGAGATCACTAACAGTTGAAGATCATGCTGATCAACTCGAAAGCGAGGTTGAATTAAATACCGTGTTGAGGCGAGGTATGAACGGAGCCCATACTGCAGAGCAAAAAAGGCGTTTAATCAGTCTATTACCGGGACGCGAGTCTGACATTAGATCTTTAAGCTACCCCAAGGTAATTTTTCTAAGTACCGCATACTTGGTAGAGACATTACGAGCGGACGCAGGTGATTGCACGCATATCCTTGCATACTTTCTTGATCCGAGTTTGAATGGTAGCGCAATGGAATGTTGCATGACCAACATAGCGGACGAGGTTGTGGAGATATATCTTAGGAGAACCCTAGGTGACAAACACCTAGAAAACTCGGCGCCTTTGGCGGCAAAGCAGCTTGCATCAATGTTGACTGGCTGCTGTCACCGAGTTCCAAGGGTACAACAAATTGCTAGCGCGTCTGCCGACAAGATCATAAGACAGCTGCCATCATCGTTGTGCCAAAAATCATCCTTATTCGCACTTCTAGAACTCCTCACAATTTTGTGGACGAGCTGTCTGGAAGCAGAACTTGACGAATATGAATTAAAGTCTAAGTACATTTCTGTTCGTGGTGAGGTGGAAGTTGAGCTCTCAGACAACTATGATTTCAGGAGGAGTACGCTGAACGCCTTCTACAAACGGGCAAAAAGCTGGGTCATGGCCGTCGTCAATATCGCTCCTCTGGATGTTAAAGGCCTGTTGCAGGTAAGCAATCAGTACAGCGCGAGATTACACTGGGCTGACGAAACAACAGACCTACTTATCAGAGTACGATGACGACGGTGCTTATGGCCATGTGTCCTTGGGGAGAAGCTTTGCGGTAGAGATGGGCTCTGTTGTTCCCTCAACAGACCAGAAATTAGGTTTTTTGAACTGCCTTTGCGTGTTAGTTTGCAAGCTAAGCTTTTGCAGGGGCGATTGATCGTCATGGAGACTGTAGTATTAATACAGCTTCGGATTTCATTGCTCAGTATACGACTCGCCAGGAGTATAGATACGCCGATGCCCTCCCTGATTATGATCAAGAATGGGCAAATTTCTTACACATTAGTGGGTTCTAAGCTGACCGACTGGTGGAACAATACTAAACGCATCTAGATGGAAACAGTAATACGGCTGCGGAGGGTTTTCAAAGGAAAATCGAGGATGACCAAGCAGTCCTCGCTCATCTAGAGCGGAGAACATTAGAGAATAGGTTCGTATCCATTGGAGAATTACGTGACATTTTACGACGAGCGGCTGCTTTACTATGCAGGACAAAAAGGGATCAGTGTGCTATAGTACACCATCTTGTGGGTATTCCTTTTGCGATCTTCACCAAGCAGTCCATAAAGCTCGGGATCTCATTATGGCTTGGGGTCATCAACGAGAATCCGCTCATGGAGCCAAGAATATTATCAGAAATAGCTGAGAGTTGGGAAAAGACGGTCCACAACCGTGTAGGCGTCTTTGGTGATAAGCTACGGTGAGTCTATATCGCGTAGGCCGAGTCGCCAATGTAATAACCAGCCATTAGCCATTTCGATCCCTTCTATCTCAAGCAAGAATTTGCACCATCAGATAAGTCGGCTTTGCTGAAACAGCAACAAGCAGCACACAATCTAATTGCGCCGCATTTACGTATCCTGCAGTTTCTCACAAGTCACTTCAACGCTACCCGACTCGGCAGTACCCATACACAATGTATCTTTCATCGTTTGATCACAGTAACACTTCAAGGTTTGAAGCAAACTGCCGGGCATCCTTTAGCTCGCGAAATACATTTCCAAATTATACTGTTCGGTCTGAACCTTCTAAGATACTATAGTAGCTTAGATCAAATCAGTCAATGGAGACTGAAGGATACAATACTCAGCGCCGCTTTGAGTTGGTTCAGTCAGCAGCCCAGGTAACTACGTGGTCTCTTCTCAACTGGTGCTCTATTAACACCATCAGATGGTCTTTTGGCGGCAATCGTCTACAAATCAAAGCTGAGACCCGATTGTTGGCAGACGTTGACAGTGCATTGCGGGCTGTGGCGCTCGTGGGCTCGAAAACTGTGGGAGTTTGCCAGACCCTCACGACCAAACAGGATTTGCTCCAATTACTGCTCGAGAACGAACAATTACGATTGGTTGTCTGGCTCTACCCACTCGATTATGGAAGGAGGCACATCTTCTCCTCGGCGCATTCAGGCAGATTACCTTCGGATGTTAGTATCGTATAGTCGGTACAATCGACGACGTGAAACTGACGATTATCAGGCAACTCTTTCGGCCGTCTATAAGGCTGCGTGGGCAGAGCACCCAGGTCTGGCTGTTCAGCTGGTTACACGGTTCCAATCACAGAAGCTTACCAATGACGTTCGATGGCTCCTCCTAAAATTTCCAGAAATGGCAATTGGAGAGCCCGACGCACTTCAGATCCTGATTGGTTCTTCAATGTCAAAGGACCTTTCGTTCCAACTCAAAGTAAGTCTCGCTGGCACCGCGCATCATCCAGGGCTGATTCATTATAGTATCTACTTTATTGGGCTCCTGTAAACCCAATAACGGCTGTGACTTACTTTCTGCCCGACTATGGCTACCATCCATTCATTGTACAGTATGCTATGCGGGCTTTAGAAAGCCATTCCGTGGATGTCACCTTTTTCTACGTTCCACAGATCGTTCAAACATTGCGCTATGATGTGCTGGGCTATGTTCAGCGGTACATAATTGAGACTGCAAAGTTCTCGCAGCTCTTTGCTCACCAAATTATGTGGAATATGAAAGCCAATGCCTACAAGGACGAGGATTCTAGCATTGTAAGTATGGTAGGATGAAGGGTTAAATCCATGGCTAACCGCAACGCAAAGGAGGATTCTCTAAAACCAACCCTTGATGTGGTAACGGATAATATGATCAAAAGGTTTTCTGGAACTGACAAGGCTTTCTACGAGCGTGAGTTTTCTTTTTTCAATGAAATTACGGACATCTCCGGCAAACTACGACCGTACATCAAGAGTAGCAAGCCAGAGAAGAAGCAGAAAATCGAGGAAGAATTGAGAAAGATCAAGGTTGAAGTTGGAGTCTACTTACCTAGTAATCCGGACGGGACTGTGATTGGTATTGATCGCAAGTCCGGCAAGCCTTTGCAAAGTCATGCAAAAGCGCCTTATATGGCAACTTTCCGGATCAAGAAAAATCGGGGCGAATTGGAAGGCACAGACGATATGCTCGAAAAAACGAACCAGAACCTCGAAACAAGCCGTAATGGGCCAGTCTCTCGAGAAAGCACATACGAAGTCTGGCAATCAGCCATCTTCAAGGTAGGCGACGATTGTCGACAAGACGTGCTGGCATTACAGATGATTGCCGCTTTTCGAGGTATATTCAATAGTGTTGGCTTGGATGTATATGTATATCCGTACAGGGTAACCGCTACAGCCCCCGGGTGCGGTGTCATAGACGTCTTACCCAATTCGATCTCGCGAGATATGCTCGGCCGTGAAGCGGTGAACGGATTATACGATTACTTTGTGTCTAAGTATGGTGCCGAGAACTCCATAAGGTTTCAAGAGGCCCGTAACAACTTCGTCAAAAGCATGGCCGCATATTCCGTGATCTCATATCTGCTCCAATTCAAAGACAGGCATAATGGAAACATTATGGTTGACGATGCCGGACACATACTCCACATCGACTTTGGCTTCTGTTTCGATATAGCCCCAGGCGGCGTGCGGTTCGAACGCGCTCCATTCAAGCTGACATCGGAAATGGTGGCCGTCATGGGAGGGAGTACCACTTCCCAGTCCTACAAGTGGTTTGAGGAGCTCTGCATCAAGTCCTTCTTAGCGTCTCGGCAACACACCGAGAAATTGTGCCATATCGTTGTGCTCATGTTGGGCAGTGGATTACCATGCTTTAAGCCGGAAACAATCAGTCATCTTCGTGAGAGGTTCGTCCTTGAAAAGAGCGAACGGGAAGCAGCCGATTTTATGAGAGATCTGATCAAGAAAAGCTACAGCAGCTACTCAACAAAAGGTTATGATCAATTTCAGCTCCTCACCAATGGTATCCCATATTGAGTGGGTTCCGATAGTCGTCTTAGGGTAGCAATCAGGCGTCGAGGGTCGGCGTGGTTAGCGTGGTTAGGTAAACAGGCGATAGCACTGATGCATCTGAATAGGCAGGTGTCGTAGCTAGGCTCGCGGAATATGAATCATCATGATCAAGTGCTTTCGAGTATATCAGATCCCCAAAGGGTCGTAGCATGATAGAAGAGATGTGATCATGTGAATTCCTGGTGGGTGTTCTTGGCGCATGCCCCCTGCAAGGTACGGAGAAGCGTCAGCGAGTAATTTATATGCCCCCCTTCATAGACGTGACATTTTACTGGTTTTCTGAAACCTCGAGGAATCAGTCTTCGCCCTTGTCATGGCTGATGGGAGTTCTCCAGTGGCAGGCATTTCGTTCGTCCATCATCACTCCGATAGTAGCGGTCCTCAACTTGGTGGTCGTCGATTCCCCCTCCGTTCTCTATCCAGCAGCCGCCGCAACACCTGAAACAATACATTCGCGAAGCTAACACATTTGGCTGGCGACCAAGGTATCCATAGCTACTCAAAAGTTCTTGGACATGCTGGCGTCCCTTGCCTTCCCTCAATTGTTTCGCTCATTTTCCCGGACAAAGTGCGAGTGCACGAACATCCTACCCTGAGTTTCTTCAAAGTCTTCAGGCAGCGCCCAGGAACATATCCAAGCCGAAGGAAGCTTTTTTCGTTACCTGGATCTGATATCGCTGGTAGTAGTACCCAACCTAGAAATAACAACAAGGATTGGGACTTTGTCGGTTTGGTTGGCATGCAGGATTGAAGCCCAGCTGGCCACGCTTGTAACGATTAATGACTTCACGGCAACGAATTCCTTTCCCGAAACCTTTTATAGCTCTACGAGGCAGAGTACGATACGAAACGGACCGCCCTACATTGAGTTGTTCAAATCGGACGTACCTCAAGCACCCTTCAAAGGACCCACGGAACACGCTTTGCACCGCCCACTTGATGCCATAAAGTTTCCACTCCAGAAATTGGCATACAGCCCTGCTGAACTGGGTCTGGGTGGTCAGAGATATGGCGTATACAGGTGTCAGCATTGGGGGTGGCTCGGTCGATCCAGAGACCCTATATACCAAGCAGAATTGCATTGGTATGTTCAACGCCAAGCGTAAGACGGAGTTCTTACTCACGATAAAATAGGTGGGGGAAGCTTTGGCAAGGTATACAAAGGGTAAGTCCACGACGAGGCAGACTGGTGGAGCTGTGCTTACGTTTCCTCCAAGGGTCGATAAACGCACAGGACAGGCAGTAGCAATTAAGATCATTGATGTCGAGAACGCCGAAGACGAAGTCGAGGATATCATCCAGGAAATTTCAATACTATCGGAACTCCACTCTCCGTATGTGACAAAGTATCATGGGTCTTTTCTAAAGGGCTCAGACTTGTGGATAATCATGGAATTTTGCTCAGGAGGCAGCTGCGCCGATTTACTAAAGCCTGGTCTGATCCCAGAGGAATATATAACGATCATTATAAGGGAGCTTCTGATGGGACTGGAATACTTGCATGGAGATAAGAAACTTCACCGAGACATTAAAGGTAATGCCACAGATTGACATGATGGGTCTTCAATGGTTCAGTGCTGACATTTTATGGTCGTAGCCGCCAATGTACTTTTGGGAGCTAATGGACAAGTGAAGCTTGCGGACTTTGGTGTGTCTGGACAACTCTCTGCTACAATGACGAAGAAGAACACTTTTGTAGGTACACCATTTTGGATGGCCCCGGAAGTCATTAAGCAGTCAGGCTACGACCACAAAGCAGATATTTGGTCTCTGGGGATCACTGCGCTTGAACTTGCTAACGGAGAACCACCATACTCCGACATACACCCCATGAAAGTTCTGTTTTTGATCCCTAAAAACCCTCCTCCAACATTGCAAGGTAATTTCAGCAAAGCATTCAAAGATTTTGTAGATCTTTGCCTGAAGCGTCTGCCTCACGAGCGACCGTCCGCAAAAGAGCTACTGAAGCATCCATTCGTACGCCGTGCTAAGAAAACGACTTATCTGACCGAGTTAATAGAGCGGCATGAGCGGTGGCAAGCTGTGCATAGTGAGCGTGACTCGGAAGAAGAAGATAACGAAGAAGAGCAATCACATCAAGACGGAAATTCCGAAAACGAAGATCTTTGGGATTTTGGAACCGTCAGACCAGCAGGAGGCAGAGGTGCAGGGCTCAAGACAATGAACGACTCAGCCGCCAATTCTAGGGCACAAAATCGCTCGCCAGACGGACCCACGAAAGGCAAGGTCGACGTTCACAGCAAGATTTTTTTCACCCCTGTCGATGATATGTCAAAAGCGAGTCTAGCAGGTAGTGTTCCATCAAGCGGTCAGTCACCGCAGCGAAAACCAACCGCTGCTATGACGCCAATGTCACCAGGTGTGGCAGCCAAAGTACCTCTTCCGCCATCACCCATGAAAAGTCAGCAGCAACAGCCCGCAGAATTGGAGACGCCTTCGCGGGTAGGTCAGCCTCTCTTCAAACCCGACAACGACAGCCCAAACTCTGTAGACTATAACCGGAGCTTGCAAGAATCGCTTGCGAAGGACATGCACTTCTTGAAACTACATCCGTCAGAGTCAACGACGCAGCTCGTCCAAGATCAACTGTCCAAATCTCAACCTCAAACCCAGCAAAAGCAAGATCTTCCATCGAGAAAGCCCGTCACACCAATCAAGCTCCAAGAGATTCCACCATTTCAAGGTCCCTCCTGGGGCCAACCGTTGCGAGATTTACCCCAGCAGCCGGTCTCGCAACCCAAACCGCAGCCACAGCAACCTTTATCATCTCTTGGGCAACAGGCACTACCCTCGTTTTCACCAAAAGATTTCCTTCCCTCGAATCAACCTTTGCCGCCATTACCCCCGGTTGAGCGTCGTGACATGGGCGGACCACGTAAATCCACCGACTCCAGCAGCTCTGCCAGCTCCACCACATTTCCAACCGTGCCACCGAACGGGGAACTCACAGCCCTGAATGGTGTTATCGTTCCCGCTCTTGAGGCAGCACTCCAGCGCCGTACCTACAGTCTGAATGCGGCCTTTGCGCGAGCCAGCAACAAGACGGAGAACAAGACTGCTGCAGAAGAGCTTGCACGCCAGCGCCAATTTGCCCACGAGAAACTCAAGCGGTTGGTTGTAAAGGCGGCCGGCGTGTTCAGTGAGATCGAGAAGTGGGACAACGAGGCTCCGGTGGGAATGGGTGGCGATGTGAATGCGTTCTTGGAAGGTTTCTTGGAGGAGGTCCTCGTACGGGTGGAAGCGGAGGATGAGGAGATACCGGTCGGCTCTGGCAGAGGCTGAGGCTGAGCAGCTATTCTCTGTTGTCCATGCTCGACGGCCGCATGTTATACCGCGTCCCTAAGCTCTTTTTGTTTCCCCCCGGGGCAGATCCTGTTCTTAACTGTCCAAGCATCAGCGCTCGCGCTTGCGTCGAGGTTGCGGTAGGTCTATTCCATGGAAGGGCCTCGATTACTCAGTGTCTTTTGGAGCGAGAAGCGCACGTAGTGAATACCATACAGGCAGACGTACCATCGATCTTCATTACATGTTTAACCTTTGGTTACTCTGGCCTCCCACATTAAGGATCAGGTAACACCTGTAGCATTCGGCCTACTATGACATGTCCGGACCGGTGGGTTGTTCATGACTGAGGTTGTTTGCTCACACAAACTTCTTCCACCTTGATATCGATGCTCATCTGCTGTTGTAAGGGAATTTGTCCTCTCTGTTTCTCCCTGTCTTCATAAATAGAAACCAAGACGGCATGATGTATACGGATATTTCCAAAAGGACGAAGTCTCGGAGGGTCAACGTGTATTGTTACCCGAGCGAGACTTCACCGCTGGACCCTTTGCTCATCATTCCACCGTCTTTCTGCCCCCCATACTATCCTTGCTCCCATTCTGAGAACTCATGTCCAATAGAAAGTAGGCGCTGGTCTGGACCAACAGGTGCGTGAGTAGCCGTATCAACGGCCAAGCTTGTTCATGTTCATAGAGTTGCCACTGCCATTGCCACATATCCCCAGGTCTTCTCGCTACTTCTACGTATTTCTTTCACACCATAGCTACTGTCTAGAGGCAATGGTTGGCTACAGCAACTCACGCTTACCTTATCTTCCACCCTTTCTGAATTTCGTTGACCAGTTGTATCATGTATGAGCTTCTATCACGTTTTCCCTCTTGCGGATCACCGCACACCTTGCTAGTCTTGTTCCCATCACTCCCTCCGATTGAGATCTGTTCCTCCAACTCGATTGGAGTATGTACTCCTGCCCACCGCATCCTCCGGCATCTACCATGACTGTTAGTTATTACTAGGACGCGTTCGTCGGCAAATCAGAAGCCGTGTCACTTGTCAGCCATGGGTTATGCTTTGCCAATTTGCTACTAGCCTTTACGTCTTTCTGATTGCATTTCTCTCTGGCATCGAATCATGTACCAGCATCTCCATCTGCAACGAGCAGACGCTACCCAATGATGGATGGCGGCGCCATCTTGGCTGCTGAAGCATCCTTTCTTGGCCCATGCTACTGTCATGCGTTACCACGTCTGCGTCCGTGTCGTTCCCGCCGGATGTGCCAGTTCAGTCCCTCGACAACACGGGGTAAAAGATACATGCCCCTAAAAAGAAGGGTCGTGGGTAGCCTGCTGGCTCGGCTGTGGCGACATTCAACGTGCATGGGAGATACCTTTGTTAGTTCGTTGCTCGGTTTGACTTGCCCAAGCACTACGAGACTTGAACACTTTACACACCTTTCTCTTGACACATAAATAAGAGTCAATGCCTTGCGCACCGCATGGTTAAGGTAACGACCTCCTCAATGCGGTGAGATTGACTGATTGAGCGGAAGCCTTTTACCCTGGATATTACGCTTTAGTGAATCCAGTAGGGTAGGTAGAGCATGGTACGGGTAGTCTCGATGGTTACGTGCCATTGGCATAATCCTAAGCGGTCAGTCCTCTCGCACTACTTAGGTCAGTACTCGATTGTTGAGTCGTTGTTGCACTTGTGTTTTATGTTCTATGTCTTGTGGATTATTATTGTTGTGATGACCACAGACAATCATGCCGGAATACATGATGTTGGTTTTGTATGCATGTTCGGGGTTTTTTCCAATGCTGGTTTCCTTTGCGCGGCACATCATTGGCTACCGACCGCTGTCCGAGACTTCTGTGCCATTCTTTCATAGTTGAGAAACTCTGATCACAGGCAGTGGACGAGACACAATATCTACAATGATGGTGGCGCTCGGGGTACAGGGCATCGTGCCGACGTCCGCGCCAGCCGCATTCCCGCATTACAGGTTAAAGTACAGGTCAAATGTTCTGGTCAAAAATAGTGAGCCAGTCTCAGGAGTCGTACAAGTTCTTTTTTGTTGATATCTCCAATTGCTATGGTGCCAACACGCCCCATACTCTAGAGAGAACACTCAGTATATATAGTATATCCCCTTCGCATTTCCACCAACATCACCACCTTTCTTCAGGTTGTGCACCTGCTTCAAGGATGTTGTGGAACAAGGTATATACGTCTACCGGAAGCAAATCAAGCTTCTCGAGTCATATCCTGGGTCCCTTGATCTACGGATAATTCCCGCATGACACGGGTACCAAAAATAAGGTAATAATGATTTGTCCTCGGACTCAGGTGAGGCAGGTCCGGATCTTGATAGAAAATTGCTTAAATCGGCCGGGTCGCGTGCCAGCCACTGTTATGCCCGAAATGGACGATATCTTGAACATCAAGGCTAAGTTCAATGTCGATCTCAGAATCCAGAACTATCCAGAACCCATGGCCATGGCCATGGCATCGTCAGCTTTGCGGGACAACACCCTGCAACACATACATAGAACGGACGTATTCGTCCTCGTTCTTTGGCTTTCTAAAGAAGATCCTAACTGGTTGAAGAAGGAGATCTCTCCTGCACAGTTGATCTCCCAGTCGCAGGTAGGTTCTCTGGCGCAAGCGCAAGGAACTTACCGAGCGCGCGACGTCCCATCTGAACCCTGGCTATCGCATTGTGTGGCGGTATGAGGCTCGATCGATGAGTCTTTTGATAGAAACATGGGCATTCTAAGAACATGGGGTATCAGTAAAATCTTCACTAGGTCCAAAAGCCGAGGAGGTGGGAAGCTCCAGGTGATGACGTTGGCATACGATGTAAGGTCGTCAGACTGACTACTTCGTACGATGTGGCTAGAAAGAAGCGAAGCCAATGACTTTGTGGCGTCTTTTTTTCTTTCTGGGGGGACTGGTGGCTGGTGTGGCGGTCTTGGGGGCGAAAAATGCGTGTTAGTTATTAGTAGTTACTTTAGGTCTTTAGGTCTTTAGGTAGGTACGGTTGTTCAACATTCCGCAAGCACAGACGTCGTCGGAAGGGGAGGTCCGACCACTATGACGGTTTATCCCAGGGCATGGGAGGCTTTGGGGAAGCATTCAGAGCGAATTGCTAGCATCGCATCACCGTTGAAAAGACCCACAGGCTACAGGTAATGGGGGGGGGAAAGGACCTTTGCCCAGATATAGAAGTTTGCACCGATCTGTCGCCACGACGCACGTGTGGCGTCAGGGAAAAAGGGCTGATCGTCGTCACTGACATCTGCGCCCCAACCTTACCGCCGAACCCCGAGATCTGCAAAACACTAATCGCACGCACAATGGGGGAACGACCTTTTGACTCGCAGCCTGCCCTGAATCTCTCGACGATAAACCTGGTCCATGTTCCCATCAGTCGGGACTTCGCAGGGACTTTATGAGTACTATTTCCTACTATTGACTCCACCAAAAGACCCTTGGCCCCATCAGCCCCAATGGTCTGGTCGATCATGTCCTCATCGACACACGGAGCTCTCTATATTTACTTGCTACGCCGACACGGTCACGACCCGGTGGGGTTCCACAAGGGCCGACATGGTCTTTCCCTACCATCGTTTCTTTTCTTAGGATGAACGGTAACCAATACGATCCGAGAGGCTCTAGATCTGGCATCAATTGCTGATCCCCTGTATGGTTGTACCTTTGGCAGAGCGAGCCATGCTCGGGGTGCACCGACGGGGTTCAATTAGTTCGACAGTCTTGGGATATCAGCATTACCGTATCCAGGACCATGCCTTTATTGTGAACATGCACGCCGCCGCGAATCACATTAGTCTTGCACGAGTGGGCCAGCATGATCTCCTGGTGTAATCCGACGAAGTTGGGGGAGACTCCCGACGGGTAAGGCGGAGCAACCTCCGTCGCTATTGTTGCCACATTCGATATCATTCGGCACAGGGTTTGACATGAACTACCCAAGGGCAACTTCCCCGGACCCTTTTGGGCTCTCTCTAGCTCGAACCTTCTTTGACCAAGCGACGAACAAAGGCGGCAGCTAAGTTGCATCAAGGCCAAGCGGCTCCTCGCCGAGCTGCTTGTCGTGACTGGAGAAGTATCTCATTGGATGGCCGGGTTGAGTGACTACCTTATTGTAGCAATGGAGGGCTGCCCTCCGTTATTGGGAGTTTGGCATCTTGTCGAACAGTCCTTCCGACGTTCCCTGCATGAATCCCACAAGGTACCTTGATAATTAACCATATCGACGAGGGGTCCCTGGTGGGGGGGTGGGAACAGGGTCCACATTCGTTATGCTGGGACGTCTAGAAGGATTGCGGGCTAGACCGGATTGTGTGGGACAGCTGCTCTCCTCCAATTGCCACCCACTGTATCATCAAGGGGGAATTGTTGGTCATCCTAAGCAACCAGCATCACCCATTCCACCAGTAGAGCCAACTTTGCCCACCCCAAGGTAGGTAAGGTAATATACCAATTGACGAGATCACTCACTCACTCCCCGCTACTACACACACATACACATACACATACACACACGCACACACACGGCTCGGCAGGAATACATATTGACCGTATGATTTCCTTTGGGTTGTTGATTCACTCCACGCTCGACATACCAACCCCATTCGCATCTCTCTGACCCATCATCCGTCCCCCGGAATTCCACATTTCCCCCCATCAGTCAGCGTATGTACATCAGGTAGGTCTTGCAGGAAAGCACACAGGCCGGAACCCCCAAACCATCTCCCACCCCCTCTCTGGCTGGTTTCGGGTCATCGTTTTGTGTCACGAACCAATCGTCTTCACGAAACGACGTTTGCCACACCCGTCCAGGGAAAAGCACCGGCCATGTCGTGGACTCTGGAGATGTTTTCTTGATTGCGGCTACTGCCGATCAGGCCTGTCAGTACGTCGATCTTTCCAACCATTCTGCTACCTATTCTTGTAAAACCGTTAAGCGGCTGCTATCGGTGACTTTCCCCATTCGTCTGCTGATCTATTTACTGGACATCTCCCAGTTGCAAAGAAAGTGTTTCACTGCAACTGTCCATTCAAAAGACACTCCGTGCCAGACGGTTGCAATCCCGCTTGATCGCTTGAATTTCATTGCCACGAGGGCATTGCTTCTCTCGGACGCTCTTCCTCCCTTCATCGATTCGTTGGCGTGTGTGCCGCCAATCCTGGCCTTAGGTTCTGTTAGAACTGTCAAGCATACCGATTCGGGTCTCCAAGGTCCCGATCACTGCCACTTCAAGACGGTCAGCACTTGGAGTCGCTGTCAAAAAGTAGATAGATAGCAGCTGTTGTCACGAGGTAAATAGCCTCGACATCAACCTGATGGTCTTGCTGCTGCTCGGGGGAGACCGGCTGACATGCAGTTCATATGGGTACAGCACTGGACGGCCCTGCCGGTAATCATCGAGGAAGGAGGAATGAGTGGCAATAGCCGCCAGCCCGAAGGGAAGTTGCCACCAGGGCAACCCTCCGTTGACCCCTCAACAGGAACCGACTTAAGCGAAACGGAAGGCTACCAACCCTCGCGTATGTGCGGAGAGACTGTTGAAAACTTCTCGTGACTTGCTCCAAAATTTCCCCACGTCGCCGCTGATATTCTAGCAGCAAACGCACCGGGCGGCAATGTCTCTTACACGGCCCATTTCCACGGGCCCGCTCTTCAGCACCAATTCCCCGGAGGTCAGCCGTTCAATGTGCCGACCCAGCAGGCCACAGCCTATCTCCCAGGCCGTGGGCAACCGGGTGGTGCTTTCGGCATGTCAGCCATGGCTGGAGCATTACCAGACTATCAGCCGGGGACGCATTCGCACGGTTCACATGAGTCTCAACAAAGGTTTCCCCCCGGCGCCACTCCGACCGCTGGTCTGAATTTTCCAGCACCGCCAATCTCCCAGTTTGCAGGCCAAACGCCGATGAACGCCCAAGGTTTCTCGACTTACCCGTCACAGTTTGCAGCACCGTACCAACACGCAGCGGCAGTGGCGGCCGCGCAGGCTTACGACCAACAGCAAGCTAACCAACAGTCTCACCCAGGAGGTCCGAGTTCAACCCAAGGGTCATACAACGCCTCTTCTTTCTTCCCTGGTCATCAACCGCAACAGCTCCTGTACTACGCTGGACAGTATGGCCCGGGAGGTGTACCACAGCAAGGCGTCCAAGGTGGCCCTCTCCCATCGTCTTACGGTCGAGGATCGAGTCATCACCATGGACAAACAGGATTACCCCATCAAGGAGGAGACTCAATGGGTGGAAGATTTCCGATTTACGGTGGTGTACCGCCGGTCGCTTCGGCGCCCTACTTGTATGGTGCTTCGGGGTCGACGATGAGGTCAAGTGCTCCCGGTTAGTAGATTCACCGTTTGGAGGCGATGCATCCAGCTGACTCCACGACTGCAAAGCACTGCGTAGAGGGTCCACTTCAGGGACTGGTGTGATCCCTTCGTCTCCCCGCGGACCACCTCGAAAACCCAAGCAATCTGGTCATGCGCTCTGGGTCGGAAACCTCCCATCCGGGGCGAACGTGAGCGACCTAAAGGATCACTTCTCAAAGGATGCTACAAAGACCATTGAGAGCGTCTTTTTGATATCGAAAAGCAACTGTGCCTTTGTCAACTACCGTACTGATGCAGCTTGTGCAGCTGCAATGACCAGATTTCACGACTCGAGATTTCAGGGCGTTCGATTGGTTTGTCGACTGAGAAGAAGCTCTACCTCCCCAGCACCAGGGGTTCCGACCGGGCCTGCTGCTCTTGTTCCGGCAATTGCCCAGTCACAGACAGCTTTCGAAGCGATTGCACAGAACCGTCAGATATCTTCTCGCGCCGAGGAGCTGGCCATGGCTGGGTCATCCCGGGAAGGTGAAGGGCCAGCAAAGATTGCTGACAAATATTTTATTATGAAAAGCTTGACAGTCGAGGACATGGAGCTGAGTGTACGCAACGGCATCTGGGCTACGCAAGCGCACAATGAAGAAGCGTTGAACAAAGCTTTCGAGGTGGGGCATCCCCGAACAATCCCACCTACTCATGCTTAATTCAGACAGACTGCCGAGAACGTCTACCTGGTCTTTTCCGCTAACAAGTCCGGAGAGTATTTCGGCTTCGCGCGAATGACCTCGCCCATTACCGAAGCCGCAGCCTCGAGCCTTGATTGGACTCCCAGGGTGGAGCCCGTAATCGATGATCCGGACCTCCCTCGATCGATACCGACCGCATCAACTGAGTTTGCTCCAAAAGGGCGCATCATAGACGACTCGGCCCGGGGAACCATCTTTTGGGAAGCTGACCCCGAAGACGAAGACGTTGCTCCCATGATCGACGGCGAGGTCGACGATGACGAAGATACTAAGAATGCGGATGGTGCTGAAGATGCTGATGATTCTGCCGCTGCGTCTGGCGGTCAAACCTTTGGCAAGCCTTTCAAGATTGAATGGCTCGCGACCAACCGCTTGCCTTTCTATCGCACCAGGGGGCTGAGGAACCCATGGAACGCAAACCGAGAAGTCAAGATTGCCCGCGATGGTACCGAGCTCGAGACTAGTGTTGGCAGGAGGTTGATTCAAATGTTCCAGACGTCCAGCACCTCTCCAGGGCCGCTACCGCAAAGGGGCTGGTCACCTTCGAGACCATGTTAAGTCCTCGGCGTGAGTGTTCACGAGGAAAAAGCGCGCATGGTCCATGATCGTTATATTGCCTGCCGGTCAGGCATACGCTAGCTACGAGCCACATTTGACTCAACGATCCTTTTCGAACCTTTTATCTGTATGACTACGATTAGCCTGTCCAAAAGCGGGGTTATCCTTCGTCTCAACAACAAGCAACGATTCGCCATGCCGTACACGACGTCGAACGACATATTTTGCATGTGTGTACATCACGGAGGCAAGCCGCGCACCTATAGCGCGCTTGTTGCTAATATTCGGTGGCGGCCATTGCGTTGGGCTGCAGGGGAAGAGTCGTAACTGCGCGGGCATATACACATAGAGGGGATCCGTGGTATGTATACATATAAGATAATGTCAACTGGCTGGTCCTTGTTGCTTTGTTTGTGCGAGCATCTCTACTTGATAGTTAAATTTTAGCTATCGAGTTTTTTTGCTAGCTTTTGGACGTTTTTTCCAACAGTGAGGCATTTGAGATTATTTCGGGCGATACTCGAATGATTGACTACTACTAATGAATGATAACTTGAGAGGGATGTGAACTAAAGCACCACAGGCGTTTTATCCAACAAAAGCAGAGTCAATGTCCATTGTCTTTATAGCCTACGTCCATCGTCAAGAACGACCTCTATAGACTCTGGTGTAGAACTATACAAGATCCTGTATCGAAATGGACTACCATCATTACCGTTAGGAAATTACCAAGGCTGCAAACCGCCATACCGTCGCAGAAAGACCGTGTACCCTCTAGAGCCGAGTAGTCCTCACTTTACCAGCGACATCCGAAAAGCGCATCGCTCTACCAGCCTACGGACGACGTCAATTCCTCTCGCTAATGCCGTCTATCATCCTGTTACAAGTCTATGGCTCTGACTCGGAACATCGTATCTGTCCACTGTTAGGCCTCACCTGTCAACATACAGTTTCAACGTCGAAGAATAACCACCACGAACCCATCCTCAAGACGCGTAAACCAGAGGCGCTACGTGAAGGTGCTAGGTGACATGTGTGCGTCGATGGGCGGAGACGGTGAAGAACCCAAAGAGGAGGAACATCTTCAGGTGGATGAATGGCCCGGGGGGGAAGAGTACTGGCAGCTTCATCACACCAAAACCCGGTTAAGGCATAAAGGGGGTTGGCATGATCAAAGCAATAAACAGCGTGCTTGGGGATTGGCGGGAAAAACGACAGATGACCACATCTTTTACTATGATATTCTAAACCCTACCCTACCCGACTGCTTTGGCTTCATCGCCACTGTCGAGGAACCCAGCCAATATCCGCAATATCCAACCACGAACGGGATCCCCCTCACCCCCCATCTCCCAAATAAACACCTGATCCCAATTCCCGTGAAACCCCTCCACCGACCCAGCACCCCTCGAAATTAACCTCATAACGATCCTACTTGTGGGCAATTCTATGCGGAAATAACAGGGGAAATTGAAGTGTGTGGAGTGAGGGGGCCTAGTGGGCGGTGGAGGAGGCGGGGCGGGGTAGGCTGGAGTGAGAGTGGGAAAGGGAGGGGGAGGGGAGAAAGTGGTGGGGGAAGAGTGTGTGTGGAAAAAGGCTGGTCTTGGGGAGGGGTTAGGAGGTGTGTTTGAGGCTATGTAGAATCGTGACCACTTGGAGAAGTCAAGGAATACAAACAAGTAAGTAGCCATGCCGAGTCCACGCCCCCATGTCACTTTTATCGAATGTTTTGACTTGACTTAGATCGATCGATCGAAGCGACATGAGTGGGTGCGTGGATGGGTGAGTGCAATAGAGAGCGTTTTTTATTTTTTTGGAAAAGAACGTGGGATTTAGAGAAACGTGAATGTATTCCCGAGCTATGTTACGGCTGTGCGCAAAAACTCTTTTCTTGGACACTGGTGACGGATCGGGGGGGGGGGTTGACTGAGATGAAGGGGGGTTTGGTGGGGGTGAGGGTGGGAGTGGGAGTGGGAGTGAGAGTGGGAGTGAGGGTGGGAAAGGTTGGGGGAGGGGAGAAAGTGGTGGGGGAAGGCTGGGGTGAGTGTGTGCGATGTGGGTGAGGGTTGTGGGTGAGGGTCATGGGTGATGGATGGGCTGGAGGGAGGATGAATGGGCTGGAGGGAGGGGGGGGGGGTGTGATGGGTGATGGGTGACGGTTGTGGGTGAGGGGTGATGGGTGGGCTGGAGGGAGGATGGATGGGCTGGAGGGAGGAAAGGGGGAGTTTTAAGGGATGTAAGGACCATGATGGATTTACTGCGTAAATGGATGATGGCACATGTGACGACTTGGGTTTTGGGGGGGGGGGGGGGGGACGATGAAAAAGGGAATAAACCCCCCCCAAAAAAAAACCCGCTTATCATCGCTTTTTTTCTTCTTCTTTCTTTTCGCCTCCGCTCTTTTTCAAGATTATGTATGAATGAATACGTTGTGTTGTATTCCCTCTCTCTCTCTCTTTTTCTTCTCCTTTTTTTTCTCTCTCTCTCTCCCTCTCTCTCTCATATATCAAAAAACCCCAATCCCCCTTCACCCACCCTCTCCCTTCCTTCTTCTCACACTTTGAAAACATCATTTGCGAATGCTGTGTGAGAGATGTGTGGTATAGCCGAATGGCGGATGGCGGGATCGAGGGTTATGCGTGCGTGCGTGCGTGCGTGCGAGCGGGGTTTCGGGAATGGGAACGGGATGGGATGGGATGGGATGGGATGGGATGTGCGTGGTGTGATTCGGGTTACTGAGGTTGGGGTTGAGGTGGCGTGAGGTTTGGCGGGGGGATTGGGATCTTTTGGGGGAGGGGTGATGGGTGACGGTTGTGGGTGAGTGTTGTGGGTTGTCAGTGACGGTTGTCAGTGACGGTTGTAGGTAATGAAGAATGAAAATGAAAATGAAAATGCCGATGGCAATGGCAATGGCAATGGCGATGGCAATGGCGATGGCGATGGAGATTTATATATAAAAAAAGCCCATAAGACAGCAACATCGCCCACCCATCATCCCGTTTTTTCCGATCAGAAAAGCGTTTTTTCTACATACATACATAGCTAGCGGAACATCGACACTTTCTTTTTTTTTTCTTCTTTTTTTTCTGGATGCTTGGGGGATGCTTGGCTATCTATCTATGTATTGAGATTGGTTTCCCCGCTTTTAGTCCTCCTTGCTTCTTTCTCTATCTCTCTCTCTCTCTCGGAAACTTCCTTTTCTTTTCTTTTTCTCAAGTCTTCGTATTTCGTTTTTTTCTGGTTTAAATTTCCGGGTCGTCTTCTTCTTTGCTTGCTCTCTCTTCATGTTTTTTTTTTTTTTTTTTTTTTTTTTGGCTTGGATTTTGTTTACTTGTTTTTTGTTTTGATCGTGGATATTCGTTTATGTACTAGAAGAAGTTTGAGGGTGGGGGGAGGGGGGAGTATGATGAGTTTTTCTCTGTTTTAACCAAAGATTGTTTAAACTCGTTTTCGTTTTTCATTTCCTGTACTCAAGAAACCCACCCGGATTTCTGGTTACGAAGATAACATATTTTTAGGTTTCAAACACCCCCACACTACGAGTAAGTGGCTATTGTTCTCGATTCTCCCCTCTCTGTCTTTCTCTCTTCGTCGAGGGGTGGAAGGCGCGAGTGGCGATGTTGAAAAATTGTTTTGAGATAATCCTGGTTGGGTCTTGATATATATGTGAGGGGGG
>JAABUI010000179.1_pt1 | contig 85096 bp, 97 predicted proteins | sample 5559111 | NCBI WGS metagenome assembly JAABUI01 (sample SAMN10711870, study PRJNA513365) | rock metagenome | isolation source: Antarctica rocks | place: Antarctica: Victoria Land, Buttleship Promontory | reverse complement strand
TTCCCCTGTTTCTGTTTCTCGAATTTATCCAAACCATGTCACCGACTTCTGAAAACCAGAGACAATTGGGCAACAACCAGCGCTCCCGCTCCCCACACATCATCGATCAGGCAATGGCTCCCCCACCCCTCCAGCGAAAACCAGTCGAAGACAGAAATCCCTCCCCAACCTCTCTGTTATCGCCTTCCGCCAACAATAACCAAGACCCATCGACAATGCTCCTCAACGGCTCCGAATACAACTTCGACGAATCTCCCAACCCCTCTGTTCGCAACAGCTACATCGACCCCGCGATGGACCCCTCAGTACGCCTAGAAGAATACGATTGGGCTGAGCTGGAAGAGCAATTCACGAGACGGATGGAGGCCTTCAAGGCGGTCGAGGACGGAATATGGGAGGAGTGGAAAGGATGGGGAGAACTGTTCGGCGCATGGGCGAGCACGATCAGCGAACATGATGAGCAGAGAGCGTCGAAGCGACTAAGGACGAGGATCGCATTCACACAAGGGAAAGAAGAAAATCTGGAGCAGAAAAGGCAGCACTATATCAAGGTGGTGCAGGCCTTTGAGGCGGCGCTGGCACTGATGGGTTGAACGATGTTACCGGCAACGTCTTATGAAATTCATGGAAGGCGTTGATGTTTAGGGAGATGGGTCTGAAGCATTTTCTCACTGCCTTGATTGAAGAGTCTGTATACTATGATGGGTACGGCGTATTTATGGGTTGTGTGCATCCAGGATCAACATGTATGGACAGACCCTTTGGATCCGGGATCCGGTCGCGGTGAACTGAAAACACAAGCCAAGAGATTGAATAGCGGCATGCGAGAGGCAGGCTTCCCAAAGAACCGTCCAAACAAGAGGACATCTCAAAATATGGCACAGGTTCCGTGCAGTTCACTCTTCATAATGTTCCAAAAGCTCCTACACAAAGAATGGTACATGCTTCCCATTTCGAAAAATCAGGGCGGATACAACTCCTCTCAGACAGCTCATGCACACTAGTAATGGTTGTCCTGCATGCAGTTGCATGTTATCTGCATCCAAGGGTTTACAGGACGAGGGTTGGTCAAATAAGTCGTGGCCGGTAGCGCGAAAAGACCTTGATGTTTGCACAGTCAAATAAGTCCACCGCAACACTTCTAATTTTCTTAAAACTTTCAGGTGATCTATTTGAGAAGTCTGGGATTGCTCTAGAATTTTTTCGAAATTTTTGGAGCTTGGTGTCATTGGTGAGACCCCGCGCAAGTAGAAATCTTAAAGTTGGAACACCGGCCACGACTTATTTGACCAACCCTCGGGAGTTCCCTTCTCGGAGAAACTCTACCTAGAGTGGTAGTCGGCCGAAACCCACTAGTGAACTCAATTACATTCAGCCCTATAGCGACTCCTTGGAAAGATTGAGCCGAGAATTCTAGCTTACCTCACACCATCTCTCTCAATCTATTTGACATGGAATATTCCTTGTGGTACCTTACTCTTTGCTTAACCATTCGGTAAGATGGATGTCGAGCAGCAGTGAGGTCTGTGACGTACACTGTAAACGCTCAAAGCAGAAGGACTGCAGCCACGAGTAAAACAATCTTCTATCATTCCACTCATCTCACCTCATTTCGTACATCGAGACACTGCACGAGGGGTGTCATGTCAGAGTGAAAGTCTTACACAAGCTTGATCCAACAAAGTCTTGAGCTTCGAAGATCTCTCCGCGTCAATCGAAAGAGTCACTTGTATTCAATAGTCTATATGCACAGGGTATCAGACAACGAACAGGACAAAAGCACTAAAGCAACGGTCTACATGTAAACTCGGATCCCAAACTCAACCGATGCTCCAACAGCAACAATCGAAAGTATTTCCAATCAGTCGGAGCGTCTCTCACGTCTCTCCCACCATCCGCCACCACCACCGATTGTGTTACGTCTTCCCGATCCTCCATCGTCGTAGGTCCTGCGGGGCCGATCGCCATATGGCCTGGGTTCTCGGTCGAATTGTCTTAGGTTTTCTTGCGCAATGGCCTCTCGAATGAAGCGTTCGCCTCGGTCTTCCATGCTTTCTCTTTGGCGATGCACAAGTGGCTGGTGACGCGGCCGGCGAGGTATGTATGCCCTGCGAAGTCGATCAAGTCGTTCCTCTTCCTCTATCCGATTAAATTCATGATCTTCTCGTCGACGCCTGTCTGCCTCCTCGGCGCGTCGGGCTGCTCTTTCTCTTCCTCTTTGCCGTGCATCGAGGGCCGTGATATCTTCCAGTTGTTGACGCCTTTGCGCTTGTTCTCTTTGATATTCTTCTTGTTGCACTCGTCTTCTCGCTCTCTCGACTGACTCAAGCCTTTTTCTATCCTCAAATTCAATACGCTCCTGTCTTTCCCTCTCTCTTTCTTGCCGCTCGAACTCTTCTGCTCTGACGGCTCGTTTGCGGGCCCGATCTTCCTCTCTAGCAACCCTTTCTTCGTACTTCCGCCTTTCCTTTTCCCTGAAGAGCCTCTTCTCGGCTTCGTGTCTGCTTCTTGGAGAAATGCTTCTCGCTTTGCGCTGGTGATCCCGTGCTGGCACTGGCGGCGAAGGTGTGTCATCTTCGCTGCTGGAACTGCTTTGCTGAACTACTATCGGTCGTTGGTCTCGTCTTCTCTTACGTCCCGGATGACGGTTGCCTAGCCGAGGTGGTGGAGAGCGAGCTTGCTCATGGGGTGCCATAGGCACAATCCTTGGGGTTCTACCTCGTTCCGGCATTCTTGCGGGCGGCGGCGTCGGAGCTCGAGGATAAGGGTATATCACTGGTGGTGGTGGCGGCGGCGGTGGTACCGCCTGAGGGTAAACAGTAGTCACCGCTGGTGGATCGCTATGGCGTCGATCTTTCTTACGGACAAGATATAGCTTGTCCTTTCGCTTTTTCGAAGAGAATGGGTTCCACCACGAAAATGACAGCCTCAGACCTCTCGGCCTGTCCCTTCTGCCTGGGCGAGATCTGGAATCCTCGGATCCTTGAGGGGTTGCGACAGGGTAATCTGGTCCCGCGGGCGGATACGTAACAAATTGATTTTCGAATACAGGAACGACTTCGGCATTGCTGCAAGGACGAGTACGGGTTCCACGAGGACAGTTCACCACCCGTTCCCCCGGTTCACGCCTTCCATCTGGATATACAATGTCAAATCGTTCGATCCTGCACATCTGACTCTGGAGCATTAACGACTGCGACTTTACTTTTTCCGCTTCTTTCGAATTCGGTAAGATGATTTTCGCAGAGAGGGGTCGTTGGGATACATGGGCTAGGCCGTCATGGCAATACCGACGATATCCAGTTGGGAAGCTTGTTTAAATTCTTTGGTGAAAAGTCCAAGGTGTCGTCTGGTTGTTAAAGAGGAAGAGGCGTCGGACGCAGTTTTGTATGTGACTTGAGCTCGGCGTCGCTGCAGCCTAAGGTTTTACAGGCCGGAAGGGGGGATGATCTTCCATCGCTTTATATTCTCCTACTAATAGCTGCATGACCTACATGGGTTGTCCGGGTGTCGATGCAGCATTTCGGAATCAGGTTAGCGTGGGCTGTGAAACGCCAAAGCTGTGGCTAAGTGAGCAATGCCGACGAGCCGAATTCCATAAGCAGAGCGGTTAATCATGGTCGGGTAAGGATTTCAAGGCGCTGATGAGGCATTCTCATTTGATCAGATGAGAAGCTGGTGGCTGGTATGGAGGTCTGCTTCTAATCGGGCAAGAATGGATAAGAGTGGCCGACATCGGCTAGCATCCTAGCATCCTCCCGCTGCGCAATTCTCCCGGCAACATCATTCTCCAAGCACTACGTTATGCCTCGCCTGTCGACGGTCACGAAATGATTGGGTTGTTGGATCTTCTGTCTGCGATGGACAGAACATGCAGGTCGTCGCGATCATTGACAACCATTCGCCATCCGTTGACCTGGCGGCGGATTTCTCCTGCGCAAGTTCAACAACCCGTCCGCACCCTAAGACTTCGCCATGCATGTCCATCATCAGCCGTCCTATGACGTATCACATGCTTGTGGGAAAGTGGTCGCGTTAGATCACTCGAGATCAGGTGCTGCGCCAAACGTGACTCGTGGGCTTTCTTCAGCCTCACGCTCTTTGCTAATGGCTCTTCCCGCTGTCAAGCTAGAATGCTACGTTACCCTCATGCCACTTTACCTCGAGGTGATTTCGCTGTACTCAACGCGACGTGCATCATGGTGTGCGGGGAGAACCACTTCAGCCCTTCCCAGAAGACGGTATGCGGACAACAGGATCGGTCTGCTCGCCACCGAAGGGTCATTCTAGGCAGGCACATTAGGCTGTCTTTCTCCAGACCCACCAAAGTTTCAGTGTCATCCTATCCCTCATGAAATCGAGCTGTAATCTGGGACATCCAACAAAGCGGGTAATGCAGTTTTCATTTTTGCAAGATCACACGACCCTCCTCACACGTCAAGGGTCGCCATTGTCAATGAAGCGTCAAGCCTTCCTTCAAGGCTCAAAGTCACGCATGGTTCAACGTCAGCTTTCGCTACAGGCGGCTATTCCTTTCTGCTCAGGGAACTCCAAAGTCGGCGCAGACGTCAACGAGCAGGCTGTTGCTTGAGGTATTTCAAGACCATTGACGATGGCAAATGACACCCAACGATCTATTTCAGATCGTCGAAAGAGCTCCATCGCAAGGTCTTCCAATAGAGTATCTTCCATGGTGTTCGATTGAACAAACTGTTGTCGGAGATCGACGATGGAGCTCTACCTCGCGTTCGTCATCTAGATGATCTTGACTGCATCGATACCATCATTGGTGGTCCAAGTACATCATGGCATGCAGCAGTCGACGTGCTTCCTCCTGCCTGCATGTTAGAATGTCCGGTTGGAAGGGCTATCTGCATTTCTGTTCGATGATGCATGTACAGGACCGAGACCGAGTATCGACAGTAGGGTCGCCAAATGCATCGATGACCAACCCACCCTCCAAATCCTCTGCCTCGGAAGCGTCTGCATTGCTAAGAGCCATGCATGATCACCTAAGGCCACCATCTCACGCAATCCCGTGGTCGCCACCCAACCGAAGCCCGCAGAGCCGCAAGTGAGCAAGTGCTGACAGGGGACTTGGGTGAAAGTTGGCAGAAGGAATACTAGGGCTGTTGCACCCGTTGCACCTGTTGCACCATTTTTCAGCTAGGGGAAGCACAGCCCTCAGCCAAGGCTGTTTTGAGGCTCTGTGAAGATAGCTCCAGGCCCGAGCCCGCTATTGCTTAGGGTTCGCCACTCGCTCAGTTCGGCGGTTTTAGGCGGGATGGAAGCTTCCCTCGGGCTGGTTGGCGGGGCCAATCCAAGCCCAAGCTGCTGCCCTCCACTCACCTTCCAATGGACCACACTCACAGATTCACCCCTCCGCTCCAACGGCCTTCACAATCCACCACCTCACCCGCTCCCAATCCGAACGCACAATTTGGCTCTGCGAAGAGCTCGACCTCCCCTATGACCTCAAAGTCTACCCCCGCTCCCCCGTCCTCGCCCCATCTTCACTCAAAAGCCTCCACCCCTCCGAAACAGCACCCATAATCACAGACGGGGCCCTCACACTCGCAGAATCCGGCGCTATCACCGAATATATCCTCACAAAGTACGGCAATGGCCGCTTGCAATTGCCTCCCAATCATGCGAATTATACCGATTACCTCTACTGGCTGCATTTCGCAAACGCCACACTCCAACTCGCCATCTCGCGCAATATGTTCATGAATCTCGCTCAAGTCCCTGCCGATAATCCGATCATGCAAGCAGCGCAGGGGAGGCGCGATCATGCGGTGAAGCTGCTTGGTGATCGATTGAGGGATAACGAGTGGTTGGCTGGGGAGACGTTTACGGCTGCGGATATTATGAGTGTGGTTTGCGTCTCTACGATGAGACTATTCAGTCCATTTGGATTGGAGGGGTCTCCGGGGGTGGTGAGGTGGTTGGAGAGGGTGGGGACCAGGGAGGCGTACAGGAGGGCGATGGAGAAGGGAGATCCGGGGATGGAGCCTGTGTTAGGGGTGAAGGCTCCAAAGTCACTTTTGTGAAGGGGAAAGGTTGGGTTTGCGTGTGAAGACTCATTGTGGAATTATGGTGACGAATGACGACTTTGACGGCTCAAGGCAATGGGAATACATGGAGCTATGAGGTACTATATTCGCGAGGTCTATGTACAATTGCGATGAATTCAGACAACATCTGATGGATCACTCAGCGTCTTCGCCCTTCCCCCAGCCGCCGCCGTCCCTCCAGCCAACCCCCCGGGCGAATCCATCATCCGACTCCTCACCAACACCCCATCCCTCTCCGTCCCCGGATCCCCAAAAACCACACTCCCCGTCCCCACCCCCTCATCACTCAATCCCTCCAACCCCTTCAGCACCCCCCTCACATAACTCACCACCTCGCCCACCCCCCTAAAATCAACCTCCGGATCTCCCTTGAATACATTCCTCCACACCGCCGTCGCCAGCACCGAATCCCCTCTCACCAATCCTTCATCATAACCCGCCATCAGTCCGCGCCATTGCACGAAGAGGTCTTTGAGGTATTTGTTGCGGGCGGAGCGGGCGGCCATGTTGTGCGTTGTCACCATTTTGTCTTCGGCGAAGAAGAAGAAGTGATCGAGGAGGTGTTGGTGCCAGGTTGGGGCGTGGGCGGGGGGGAATTGTCGGAGCCGGACGGTGAGGAGGTACATGTGTAGGAAGGTTATTTGGGCCCAGGTGTTGAAGGTAGGGGTTAGTTTGAGGGCTGCGCGGGAGGTCAGTGATGAGACGGAAGCCAGAGATGGGGCGGTGGATGACCAACTTTCGAACCACCATCCCGTCCCCACACCCAAGTCTTCCCCGTCCTTGGTTTTAGGAACATCGACGTTCTTTTCGTGGGCTTGCGGGATGGTGTAGTCAGCCTGCCGGGCGCATTCTCTGACCAGTTTCTCACAAGCACCGTAGGCAACGTATGTCTCCGTGAACGAGGGCGCTAGCTTTCGCAATTCTTGAACGGCTGAACGGGGTGGACTTGAGGTACCGCTGGTGCTGGGTTTTGAATCTTCGGGAGGAACGGCTCCTGAGGCTGCTGGGATTGCGGAGGGTGTGGAAGGAGGGGGCTCTTTGGTTGCGTATGGTTGGTGTTTTGCTTGGACTGCTAGGACGCGACGATTTGGATGAAAAAGTCTGGTGGTATTGCGTGATTTGAGGCATGCCGTTCGTGATCGGTAAGGGGATGACTGCTGCTGGACACTGTGTATTTGCTGCCGCAGGACTTGACGGCAACTTGTGCAAACAGACTTTGAAGCCATTGAGACGTTTGTAATTTGGGCAATTCGTCGATAGAATTGTTGTGCCAAATTCAGGAATCCAGTGATTGCCGTCATGACTTTGCTGCAATGGATCGAGGAAGGTTTGCCGACGCGCGCCAGCAAACGCGGCCTCATGTGCAAAGTAAAAGATAATTGATATCATTGAAGCCTGTGAACCTGAAATCCTTCAGGCGCAACTTGAAACCATCGTACACGGTACAACGTTTATATGTATGTGGTGTATTCCGATTCATTGAACTACTTAATCACCAATCGCTCAAGAGTCTTATCCACAATTGGTAGCAGATCATTTAGACTGTTTGGGTCACGCAACTGCGCCGGCACATCTTGGCCTCTTGCGGAGAGTTTCTGACTGATATTATTATGTGCTCACACGAAGTCTCTGGATGCATCTCACCTCTCTGACGACCTCATATCTTTCCTCCTTCGCCATGTACTCACGGATTACCTCGCGTGTGCCAAAGTCAACATAGACCCTTGTATCCCGGGTCCTAAGGAGTACGCCATCTAGGCGCATGAAGAAGCGGCAGAGCAGCAGCAACCGTTGCGGCATGACGCGGATCTTGCAAGAAAACATTGTGATTCCGTTGTCTGCCATCTCATCTTCATACAGCATGACCTCGTCGAAGAACAGTATTGGATCAGGACGCTTCAGCAGCTCTAAAGGGATTGGTGCCATAGCTGGCTCGAAAGTGGGCGATTCAGACCGCAAAGTGCCTTTGTAGTCGGTGCTGTACGACCAATCAAATGGCTTCACTACTTCCGTTATACCCTCATGTTTCTTCTCCCTACTCTTTCTCAGTAAATGATCTCTTTGACTAGACTTTCTCCTCCCCGTCATACCGGGTGCTCTGCCACTCCCTCGAATGCGCAACTTGCAACATTGATCCACCAGTCTTGTCCACCCGGTCAAGTGCATCGTATGTATTGAAATTGATACCCCACCCGCTGGTATGTTCAATGGACACCATGTTGTCCCCAAATATCATCTCTGGGGGGGCAATGCCTAGCTTGGTGGTCATCTGCTCTATGGGCTCCGCTTTCAAGATAGGTAGTTTGCGCGTCGTGATTTTGAAGCCATTCTGGGTGATTGAGGTGCCGCCATCCGCTGCTGATGGGTAGTGGGAATTTGGCTCGGATCTATTGCTCAGCGCCATATTGGAGGGTGGTTTTGACTGATCAGATGCCTCATCATACGAGCGCAAATGAAGCCCCATGAGAGAGCTCTTCAAAGAATCGATTAGGTGCAAAATGACGAACCTCGGGAAGTGGGGCGCGGAAGATAGCCGTTGGTTGCCGCAACAACCCATTATTGACGATCTAGCGACTAAGGTGGGTCTAGCGTGACTTGCAAGCTATCGCATACAGTCGATTGTGTGATTCTTGACAGCAAGAGCAGTGTCACTACCAGCCCCTTCAATTGTCGGGAAAATATCACCGAGTCTTCAGGAGCGTTTGTTTGGACTAAACAGTCCTCACTATCATGGCAATAAGGGCAATTGAATCCCGTCTTGAGGGGTTATCAGTCAACGATGAGAATGAGCCAGTCCATGGCGGAGGAGTCTTTCCAAAGTCGAAGGTGAGACAAGGCTTGCGAAATCATGGCGACCGTACTGACAGATTCAAAGGGATCGTTGTCCAATGCCATGTCAACATCTGGACTTGGGACCACTAACCAGCTGACTTCAAATCCGAATCGCTCTAACCTGCTCAAGATCGCAATTCAGAACAACAACGAGGCAAACGCGAAGTCTACGACAATCACTTCAGTCAATGTAGCCTCTCAAGCGGCTCAATGGCGCGGCTCAAATCTCCCACCCCCCACATCACCCTCTCACAAAGGCACAAGCACATCATCCTCGGCGCGTCCCTCAGATGAGAGCACTGTACAGCGCCTCTCACATCCGCCCGTATACGAGCAACCGCAACCAAAGAGGTTTCATCTTGGGATGTTTGAAATAGGGAAGCCTTTGGGAAAAGGCAAGTTTGGACGGGTGTATCTAGCCAAAGAACGCTCGACAGGCTTTGTTTGCGCATTAAAGGTCCTTCACAAGAGCGAACTGCAACAGGGAAAGGTCGAAAAGCAAGTGCGGCGAGAGATAGAAATCCACAGTAATCTGCGTCATCCCAATATCCTTCGCTTCTATGGCCACTTTCACGATACCAAAAGGGTTTTTCTGATCCTCGAATTTGCTGGAAAAGGAGAGCTTTATAAGCATTTACGAAAGGAAAACAGGTTTCCGGAATGGAAAGCCGCACAGTACATTGCACAAATGGCAGCAGCGCTGAAATATCTCCACAAAAAGCACGTCATGCATCGAGACATCAAACCTGAGAACATTCTTGTGGGTATCCATGGGGAGATCAAAATTTCCGATTTTGGATGGAGCGTGCATGCGCCGAACAACCGGAGAAACACGATGTGTGGCACCTTAGACTATCTTCCCCCAGAGATGATTAAGCCCGGAAGTCAGGAAAATTTTTACAACGAGAAAGTTGATCTATGGAGCTTGGGAGTGCTCACGTATGAGTTCTTGGTTGGGGAAGCGCCATTCGAGGACACGCCGGTCATGACGCAGAGAAGGATAGCAAGAGGGGAAATGGCTGTACCAAAATTTGTGAGCCCAGAAGCAAAGGATTTAATTGAGAGGGTAATCATGACCTATTCCTTGATCGCTACATACTGACCTATTATCAGTTACTCGTCCTCGACCCTGAGAAACGGATTCCGCTCAGCGACGTGCAAAAGCACCCCTGGATTGTAAAGCATTGCATCAAAGGCGAAAGAGCCACTCAGAGAAGTTCTGGTGCAAAGGAGGCCAAGCCAGTTCCATTGGCACAACCGACATGAGTGCTTCGATCGGGAATGGGCGATGGTCATGGTTGCGAGAATTGCTTTACTTTCATGGAAGGCTTTACTGAAATCTGCGATATTTAAGTGGTGGCGTTTTACAGCCAGGTGCATACTGCCTGGAGTTGGGTATTCCCTAATGATGTCCAGGTGAAGAGACGCCTGCAATGCAAATATAGTACATGAGCAAGCGTCAAGAGACCCATGGCTTCCTTTCGACTGGACTGTCACTTCACTTATAGATTTCATCAAATGGTCTCGTGTCAGCAAAGCAGCTGTCCCAAACCTCATTCACCACCTTTGCAGCCTCAACGTCATCCTTGCAGTTTGGCCTTTGCGCGACAGATAGCGTAGCTCGCCGCTTCACGCATTCTTGGTGCTGATTCGTCACTTTCCACTGGCCCCTGTGCCAGAATTCTCTCCAGAATCTACACTCGCCGCTCAAAGACGAGGCTCGGATCTCAGAGCAGGCAGCGTGCCGTAGGTTGTCCTTCAAGTCGGCCTTGAATCGAAGGTAGTCGTAGGCGTGCACCATTTCTAAACCCTTACTTAATATGTGAAAGTCCCGTACCAAACGAGCATAGGCTTACCATGGGCCAGCGTGTCTTCCAAAGGCTCGGGGCGGTTGGCGCAAAGCTGTATGCCATAATTGGGATCAAGACCTCCGGTCCGTGCTTCGTTACATCTGGTGCATATGATGTTTCCGCTATGCAAATCTCCTCCTAGCGCACTTATTTTCTGATTCATAAATCTTACTATTGGACCTACTTGGTCTCAGCAACGCCATATGCAATTACCATGTCAGTTCGAAGGAAGCCTACTGTATCGTAGAAGATAGTCCCTATTTTGCGCGCATCCCCTGCAATCTTCCTCCTCGAAACGATCATCACGGCCTTGTCTGTATTGTTTGACTCCCTCTTCGGTCAAGCCGCCTGTCAAGTATCTCCAGGTATTTCGCAATCGTATCCATCCGTTGTCGGTAAAGGTATAGCCTGTATCAGAGGCCGTAGACGTATTTGCATGATCAGATGGGACATCCCTTGGAGCATGCGCCTCTTCCCCTGACATTGATGATAGAGCGCTATTGACTGTCCGTGAGATACGAAGGAATTCGAAGTGCCTTCATTCGGCATCAAGTTATTGCCAAGGCTATGTACTAGTACTTGTAGTTGTAGCTAGTGATATGGTCAAGCCTCTCACGCGGCCCGTGCGCCTGCAGCGCTGCAGCGGTCCCTGGTCAGCCGCAAGCCTCCTGCGAGTTCCGATGCCGGTATGGGCAAACATTTGGTGTGTCTTGCACAAATACACTTAGGAGAAGGAGAAGCTTTGACCTCAGCAGACGAACCATTGCAGCTGTGCTTGTAGCCTCCCCTACTGTGATGAGGCTCATAGAATTATCAATGGCTGAGTGGAGGATAACGAACAGGTAAGCATGAAGGGCCACCGACATCTAACAATCGTGATCAAATTGGGTATGCGAGACATTGACGGTCTTCCGACTTGAATTCTGACTCGGAGTTTCCTGCAGGTTCGAGCTCCATTGTTCACGAGAAGACTCATGAGCCTTTACTTTCCATATTGTCTCTCATTGTTGAGACTGCGGTCAACTTAATCAAAGATGGACATCGTGTGGTCATTGTGTCCTCCGGAGCCATTGCGGTGGGCCTGCGGAGGATGGATGTTGACAAAAGGCCGAAACACCTGCCGAGAATACAGGTACGCAGGCCCGAATGCACCGTTTCCTCGACACCGAATAATGTGTATGACAGGCAATAGCTGCGGTAGGACAATGTCGACTTATGAGCCTTTGGGAAAGTCTATTTGCCCACTTGCAACAGCCTGTCGCACAGATCCTTCTGACGAGGAACGACATTGCCGATGTAAGTTGAAGATAGCAGGTTGCGTGGTTGATAGGCTGATGAAAACGTAGCGGACACAATATCTCAATGCTCAGAATACTTTCACAGAACTCCTCAATATGGGCGTTATCCCCATAGTCAATGAGAACGATACCCTAGCTGTCTCCGTATGTCTGACCATTATTCTTCGAAGCATCAGTAAGCTGAATTGATTCAGGAAATTCGTCAACTCGAGAAGTTTGGAGATAACGACACGCTCTCTGCCATCACCGCGGCCATGGTCCACGCAGACTATCTTTTCCTCATGACAGACGTTGACTGCTTGTACGACAAGAACCCTCGAACCCATCCTGATGCTCAAGCCATTGAGATAGTCGAAGACGTCGCATCCCTCGAAGCCGATGTATCCTCTGCTGGGTCTGCTCTTGGCACAGGTGGTATGTCTACCAAGATAGTCGCTGCCCGTCTCGCAACTTCCGCTGGCGTCATTACTGTCATCACGCGTTCATCAAATCCGGGAAATATCGTCAACATTGTAAATTACGTCCAGGCCCAAAAGCAAGCCCAAAATCCACATACGCCCACTCTCCCAGGAACACCGGGCGAAGAGGCTTCACTATCCAATTCTCTTTCTTCAATTCACCTTGAAGGTCTTATCAAACCGCCCCTCCACACTCGCTTCCTCCCAGACCCTCTTCCAATCCGTGACCGTTCGTTTTGGTTGCTACATGGCCTTGCGCCTCACGGTACCCTCTATATAGACGCCGGTGCCCACCGGGCTCTCGCCTCGAAAGCTGGACTTCTCCCTGCCGGTGTCGTTGACGTCGAAGGCCATTTTGCACAGCAGGAAGCTGTCCGGCTTATAGTCGTCAACAGACCCATCTCCCCAGCTCACTGGTCATCACCAGTTCATGAAACTGGTGTCGAGGGGGGAGGAGTGCCTATTGATGTGACGCTTCCAATGGAAGTAGGAAGGGCTCTGGTGAATTACTCGGCAGCGGAAATCGTGAGGATCAAGGGATTGAAAAGTACAGAGATTGGAGGAGTGCTGGGATTCGCAGATAGTGAGTACGTTGCTTTGAGGGAGAATGTGAGTTTGACGAAAAGAGAAAGGGGGAGTAGACCGGTCACGCCTGGTCCAGTTACCGAATATGCGTAGAAGTGATAGAAATGTACATAGACAAAAGCATTCGTCGATTCTTTTTCGAATCAGCTATCACAATGTCTCATCGTTGGAGAACGTTGACTGAATTTCAGGCATCGTGCGTGAAGCATTGAGCGTTTCTACATCGCCATTGCATCTTGAGCAAAGCTTTCCTTTCTCGGATGCTCTCCAATTGCATAGCTAGCCAAGCACCATCTCAAAATTGCATCGATTCGGCTACCTTGGCTGCGAGCGAAGAGTCACCGTGCATCCTTCATCTGGCTACTACTTCCCCCGGTCATATCCTCGAAATCCAACGTATAATCATCCACCTCCCGAAACTTGTCAGCCAAGCGTTTCATCTCCGCCTTCGCCATACCATTCAATGCCGGGGTCTTCTTCTTTCCAGCCGCTGTAATTTCGTCAACTTCTTCTCCACCACTTGCACTGTCATTCCCAACTTCATCTTCCGACACTACGATACCTTTCCGAGTATAAGTATTCGAAGCCTTTTTGGGCAGAGTGTCCTTTCTTTTGGCTGCGCTCTTGGTTACGTACATCCCAGATTTTTTCCTTCGCACTTTTGCTGCATGGAAACTCAATTCGTCTTCGTGTTCACCTAAGCCTGTGTTGTCGAGTTCAACGTCACTGCTGCTTGGCATGTCGTAGTCGCCTTTGGGCTTACCTCGTACGCGCCGTTGGGGAAGCAAGTTCTGTAGGGTGGCTGTTGTGAGAGGTTTGGTTGTTTTGGTTGGGCGCACAGGTGAGGCTTGGGTAGATGTTGATGAGAGAGGGGAGGGCGCTGGCGAATACTCTTTACGCTTGGGTCGCTGCGTTTGCGGCTTCGACTTGGCTGGAGCTTTGGTGGTTTTGGTGCGGGCAGCTTCTGGTTCTGATCTAGTTGGACTACTGCTTTGAGGCGGGGCGAGTGTGTCGCTGAATACCTGAGCCTGCGGTGTCTGGGTAGAGCGATGGCGGGGCAGTGAGGGTTGCGGTTGGTCTTCCTCGGCAGGTAAACCACAAGGATCTTCTTGCTCGATTGACGGTGATGATATTGGCGAGGGAGAAGTAAGAGGAAGGATTAGATGTGACTGAGACGCTAGAACTTGGATTTCCGGTGTTTTTTGTTTACGTTTCCGAGAGCCTGACGTTAGACCTGAGGACGAGGAGCTAGGTTGTCCATGCGGTTGTGACAACGACTTGATGAGTGGCGTGGACTCGTCATCAGGGAGGAAATTATACATGTCATCGTCGTCTACCTCCAGTTGAGTCTGATCCTGTGATTGAGCCACTTGCAGCAAACTTGGCTGTCTTGGCCTCTTCTTGAACGCAGCTCCACCGAGTATTGATGACTGCATTCTTGGTGTTTCTTGAACCCTCGATCCTAGCCGTTCTTGAATACTCTGACGCGCTGAAGACTGTCTCGAACTTGAACTGCCCAAATTTTTGCGATTTGAAACGGTTTCTACGGCAATCGAAGATGGGATATATTCCGGGCCTCGTGCCTCTATTGCCTCTGTTGCCCGTACTTTTGCGCCTCTTGCCCTCGCTTCCTCCATTGCTTGCGCATGATCGGCCTCCCGGGCGATCCTCAAGAGTTCGGCCCTGGTCTTGCTTGATGGGGGTTTTAAGCGTGTGTTTCCTATATCCTCTATGGCTAGTGCGCCACTCATCGTGTACTCCTTTGGTGTAGTATGTGTCTTTGTCCGCCCACCTCTCTTGGCCACAACAAGACCATCGCTGTCATCGCTGCCATTGGTAATACGAACGGATGAAGCCGGAGAAAGTATGTCTTTTTGCTTCTGCGCCGCTGACACTATGACTGCTGGTTTGGGAACGCGCTGATTGTGGATTTTTATAGGTACCGAAGGCTGGGCTTTGGTGCGCTTTGGACGAGGCATGGCGCGCTGTCAGATAGAAGAAACACCTAATCTCGCTGTCCGATTAATGGGAATATCTCAATTTGGCCTCGTTTGCGATCAGAGTTGTGACGATGGTGAATCGAGACGCGTCGAGGTGTGCCAACACAAATCGGGTCATTGAAACCGCCCAACGCTAACCCGGAAAGGTACTTCGTACACAAGGCTAAACTTCTCACCACCAACATCGCTTGGTATTCATGCCTTTCCAACCGCCAATACTTAACACAGAGCCTTCGGCATTGAGTCGCACATCAATCGTGCTTTGATTGCTACGTTACTATTTGACACTCGGTACTCGACTTTTCTACTTCAGGATGCTGGTACGACACAGTATGTCCTACATCTAATCTACCAATACAAATGACCATGGTAGATCAAATTAGAGAACTCTTCCGGACCCTACGATCAAATGTTACTCTTTGGTGACAGTATCACGCAATTTTCATGTAGTCAAGACAACGGATTCGCATTGACTCCTGCACTCCAGAACGGTACGTTGATCTTAGTTGACGCCTTCACGTTTTGGACAATCATGACCTTTTTGTACGTCATATTCGCATTAGTCGCCTTAACTAATAGGCGAACGCCATATCAAGCCTTTATCAGGCGGCTTGATATAATCAACAGAGGCTTCTCAGTACGAAAGTACAACCACTTTGAGAATTGCCGATTATTGAGATGCACAGGGTTACAATACGTCACAAGCTTTGCTCACACTACCCGAATTCATGCCGAAACCAGAGCAGGCGCATATTCGCTTTATGGTCTGAATTCCATCATAGTTTCGTTTCGCCCTCGGGCTTATTGTGCCTCCAGGTAATATTCTTTGGTGCCAATGACGCCTGTCTTCCAGGAAGCTCGACCAATCAACACGTACCGCTCGAGCGTTTTAAACAAAATGTGGTGAGCATAGTGAAGCATCCAAGCGTCGTTGCTCAGAAGCCCCGACTAATACTTGTCACCCCACCACCGGTCAATGAATTCGCACTGGAGGAAAGCGACTTATTGAAAGGCCTCACCGATCCACGCAGGACTGCTGAGCACACGAAAAAGTACGCCGATGCCACCCGCGAGGTAGGTGGCCAGCTAGGTATTGTAGTCCTCGACATATGGTCTATCTTTATGGCGATGACCGGATGGAAGGAAGGTGATCCTTTAATAGGATCGAAAAAGGTAGCCAGGAGCGAAGTTCTAGAGAAACTTTTGGCGGATGGTAAGTTTCATGATGAAGATATTCATATCATAAGTCCATTACTGAACTCTGAAAGGATTGCATTTTCTCCCAGCGGCTTACAAGGTCATGTATACGTCTGCAATGGATCTGATTCGCCAGAAATGGCCGGATCAGTACCCAGAGAATGTACCTTTCGTCTTTCCCACATGGACTGAAGTCCCTAAATAAGATCTAGCCAACAGTTGCATACCATAATCCTGTGAAAGATATGTTATTGTTGCCACTCATCCGCAGTCTTCTCTTTAGCAAATACCCTCTAGTGGCTCATTTCTCAGTGTGATGGGAGCTGAGATACCGCAATCTAGGGGCAATTACCCCTAAGTATCAAGCCTCCTCCATGGCGTTGCGCCCCAACTTGACCCGTCTCATTGAATACCAACCAAAAACACACCCTTCTAGTAGGGAAAAGGATCAAAACATATGTGACCTGATGGGTCAAATCACCCTGACCCAACATGTCGACTTGAGGTGCCTTTCTCCAGCTTTGTTTTTCAGAGCCAGAGGAGTCTTCCTCGGCAGATGCTTCTTGCACCGTGAAGTAGGAAATTCACAACGTATTTAGTGACTCTATATCGCTGGACGTCCTCCCTATAATCCTTCAGTGGTACCACTCATCTGTTGGCAAGTTTGTAATTTTCGACAGACAAGAAAGCTTTCTTGCCAGCGACTCTCACGTCAAGAGATATAACAGAAATAAGCTTCACTGATCAATGCATCAAGAGCGTCATGATGCACGACAACAGGGATCAGCTCCAGATAGTACAGGATTTGCAGAGGACGGCCTTGATGAAATCCACCATCCCAAAGAGAAAAATCCTGATCACTCAAGATATGTAGGGTGTGCCGCGAAGCCGCAGCAACGCAAAGTATTAGAATTCCTGAAACAGAGGGAGACTATGAACTTACTACGATCCGTTCAATAACCTCAGTGAGATAATGGCTTAAGCCCTCTGAAATCCTGGAAACAAGGGTCAAATATCGTTCATGGCTTAGGAAATGGAGACCAAATCTACATCCACGCTAAGCCTTATTGAGTCCTTAAAGCTCCATGTGGACATTTGCCACTTGTTCAACATTGAGATAGTTGCTGCGTTGCCACATTACATTTTGATTAGATAGATGATGAAGCAGGTATCTTGTGTCGGCACTCCGTTTGAGATTGGTCAACAGCACGGAAAGGCCGCGAAAGTGGAGGTATGCCGTGGCCTGGCCTTCTATGCGGAACTCTTCGAGAAAACCGCCAGGCTATCATGGCCTGAAGTCTGTGACGTGGCCTTGAAGTTCGAGACACTGCTTCGGAACGATTGGCGTAATTACCGTGAGGAAATGCAAGGTGAGTTTACGATAGTCTATCCCTTCACATTTTGCTATTCTCTGTAGATGTCAACGTAAATCTGGGCATTAGGAACAGGGATACTTACTCATTATTTCGAGCGCTTCGTGCGTCTCCCGTTGGCTGTTCTCACTTCGAGAATCTATGTTGCTTGCCTTTTTTGGCCAGCATCCTAAGACTGTCGCAGTGTCGAACGCACTGCTGTGTTAGAATGATATACTCCTCAATCCCTAAAGATCACTATTCAAGTTCTTAGGAGATTCATGTAACATCTCGCAGGAATTGCTAGCGGCGCTGAGGTTCCTTACGCATCGATTCTGGCAATAAATGTACGAACCGAGATCGCATATGGAATGTCCCAAGACGGCTGCACAGCTCTGTATTGGAGGAACGAGGGGTCCACCTTCCTGTCTCAGAACTGGGACTGGCAAGAGGAACAAAAAGAAAATCTCATCAGCCTCAGCATTAGCCAGCAAAAAAAACCTGCGATCAGCATGATCACCGAAGCAGGCATCATTGGCAAGATTGGTTTGAACTCTAAGGGTGTCGGCGTATGTCTCAATGCTATTCGAGCACTCGGAGTTGATTTTGGGAAGCTGCCGTGTCATTTGGCGCTTCGAACTTGTCTAGATAGCGAGACAACCGAGGAAGCAGTAGCAACTCTACGCAAGTCTGGCTTGTCAAGCGCTTGTCACATACTCGTTGGAGATGCAAACGAAGCTGTTGGGGTGGAATGCACGAGTGTCGATATCGTCAATATGCCTACGAAGGGAATGCTTGCACATACTAATCATCTCATTAAACCACATCCCGGCGTGGAGGACAAAATGGCACTAAAAGATTCCCCCACGCGGCTGGACCGCATAAATTACCTCATTCAACGCAAGCTGGCTGAGGGTCCTGCTCGCGTTCCACGGGCAAGAGACATACAGACTTTGCTTGCAGATGAGGAGAATATGCCGACGGCCATCTGTCGGGCGAGAACAGATGAGAGTTCGATTGCTACTTTGTTCAGCATCATCATGGACTTGAAAGAACGAACTGCGCAGGTCAGCATAGGAAGACCGTCACAGAGTAATGCGGAAATTTTGCAGCTCACTCCAGGAGCCTAGAAATGAAATTAGTCTCCTTCAATTTCATAACAGGATTGTTCTCGCATCCTGGTATTCAGCTATACCAGCTCGGATGACCAATTCGTATGCAATCAAATGTAACGAAAACAGTTTCCACAAAGATCTGCCTGGGGCAGTCTCCTCTGAAGCTTATGCTTGCTAGGAAACCCGTGTGATTCAACGTGGGTTGTAAAAAAGCAATATATGCACTCTCTCCCTAATCATGCACGATCCAATTAATGTTTGACCATCCAAAGCATTCATCGCAGGAGACCAAAGTTCCCTCTAGTTTCGAGAAGCCACTCATGAGATTACATTCACGACGCCGCGTTTCGCCATAACGCCATAGGTCGCAGATCAGGATGCATTTGTTCTCATTCTTCGGCGGACCGTTTCCTAGTCAAACAATTGACAACTCTGCCGTAAAACATGGCAGCATTTGTCCTAGAGAAAGTAATTTCGTCTGTCAGGTATTCCGGCAGCAGAGCAATCAGATCGTGGTCACGGTTACTGTCCAAGCGCGGGGTGTATTGAAACTCAGTGTTGTCATAGCCGCCTTCGGTCTCTTTAGCGATGCCGAGTTTGAAATGAAGGGCTACGAGGACTGTGTTAGGACCGAGCTATTTTATTCTTCAAGAGAGAGACTTACTGCCGTTGGGACCGGTCTGAAGGCAGTCGTAAACGTCGGACTCGTCACCTCGCTCCACACTGCGCAAAATCAAGCCTGTCAGGTCGCTATATAGATCCTCCTTCAGCTGCGCCACTTGCGCTGCCTGAGCTGCCTCGGCACTGCCAACCATTACAGTCCTTGCAGCTGGCGTCTTACCTCTCATGGCACTCCCTGGGGTTCTGGCATTGAGACTCTCGACGGTGGAAGACGCACTCCTGGAATTGGCTAATTTTGCTTGGAGAGCCTTGTTTTCGTTTTGAGCTTCTGAGAGGGATGTTGAAAGCTGGTCTGCGAGAGCTTGCGTCTTGGTCAAGTCGGCGTCGCGAGCGGTAATTTGTGTCTGAAGGGAACGGAAGTCTTGGGAGAGGGCCTTTTGCAAGGCAAGCTCCTTTCTCAAGGAGACAATCAGATCATCCGCGGCTATTTGCATTCAGCTATCGTACTTGCGATCAAGCATTTAATTTCATTACCTTTATCTCTGGCTTGCAGTTTAGCCTCGAAATTTTGAGAGTTCTCGACTGCTTCTTTGGCGACGGTTTCCTTTAACGTCTTGTATTTCATTTCCATGTTCTCAAACTTCCTAGTCATGTCCCCGAGCTTTCGTCTCATTGCAGGATCATTGCCGACCTTCTCTGTATCCGAAGCACTGCCGGTCCGTTTTCTCGCAACTGAGGGTTGGTGTGGTCGCCCGGCTGTGCGCGCACTCTGTGCTCGTCGAAATACCGACTGCGGGACTGCATCTTCGTCATCAACATCTTCGAAAATTCCGGAAGGCTCAGTGTGCATTGGTATTTGAGTCTCCGGTATGACCTTCTCTTCATGTGGAGGTTCGGTTGCCTGCTGATATTTATTGGCACGTGTCTTTTGTGCAGGAGGCACAGAGGTTTTCTGGATGCCTTTGGTTTGGCGGGTGGTTGTGGGTGTGTATTCAAACTCTCCATCCTTCTTCGCGGCCTTCTTTGGCGGTCTACCAGCTTTTTTCTCGGGCGCCTTCCGTTTAGGTGGCTGCTTAGCTTCTACCAACTCATCCATTACGGTATCTTCATTTGCTTGGGCCTCAAATTCGTCAACTTCTTCAGTGTCTTCGGCGTGTTGGGCATTCTTCTGCTCTTTCAACGGCGCTCTCTTTCTACCAGCTTTGCTGGCAGGAGCCGCCTTACCTCTCGCGATACCGTCACTACTGAGTCTTGTCTTTGGCTTGCTGAATTTCTTTGCAGTCGCCTTTCCCTGTCTGCCTTTCTTCTTTGCGGGGGGGCCATTTTCCTGGTTCGAATCTGGTGTGGGAAACGCGTCGGTTTCCATGTTTAGCTTATCATCCTCCGTATCAGTCTCGACCATCCCCGACAGCGAGGCGACTGGTTTTGCTCTGGGCATGTTGAATCAAGTACGCGTGGCTAACGGCAATGCCTGTTGGGAAAAGAGGTGGTGACACCCATGTAGTTCCATGTAAACATCGGTTAGGGCTAGAACGCGCTAAAAGATAAGATCTCATCCGCTACAATCTTAGCGTGTGAGCCAAGACCGTGCATCATTGTCCCATGGTCCCTTCGTATCCGCTGTTGTGTTACAAGCTACTACAGAAATTTATGATGTCGGAGCGACGATGGGGAGGTCTTGCACAAGATCTCCTTCTCATGGTCCTTGCTGTACGTACGGGTCCCACAATCCTCGTAGAATTGGACAGCATACTGACGAATAGCCGGAACAACCAGAGCGGCTCTGTGTACTATGTTATCCGATATGCTCTTAATCGCCTTGACTTCGAAAACGACAAAGAATCGGTAGCCCGAAAATCTGCAGCCGCTGCCGTTCTTCGTAGGCTAGATCCTCATGAGACAAATGGCGAAAATGGCCGGCAGCGGAGATCAAGAAAGGAGGATCTCGTGCTCAACCAGTACGAACAAATGGTTGCCATGGATGTCGTGGCACCAGAGGATATACCGGTGGCTTTTGAAGGTAACATCAGCTATTCCCAATCGTTGAATACAACTAAATGTTACGCAGATATCGGTGGCCTCAGTGACATAATAGATGAACTCAGAGAATCCGTCATTTACCCCCTAACGATGCCCGAACTCTACGCTCATTCTTCGTCCTTATTATCGGCACCGTCTGGCGTTCTTCTATGGGGTCCACCTGGCTGCGGGAAAACCATGCTCGCTAAAGCTCTAGCTCACGAAAGTGGTGCAACATTCATCAATCTACATATATCTACTCTGACAGAGAAGTGGTATGGCGATTCAAATAAACTAGTCAGCGCGGTCTTCTCATTGGCTAGAAAGCTACAGCCAAGCATTGTATTCATTGACGAAATAGATGCTGTTCTAGGTACGAGAAGAAGTGGCGAACATGAAGCTAGCGGCATGGTGAAAGCCGAGTTCATGACGCACTGGGATGGGCTGACTTCGGCCAACACCTCTGGAGAACCTCAAAGAATACTTCTTCTTGGTGCAACAAATCGAATACAGGATATTGATGAAGCTATTTTGAGGCGAATGCCAAAAAAGTTTTCCGTTTCTCTTCCAGCAGCACCACAACGATTGCGAATACTAGGGCTTGTTCTAAAGGATACCAGAGTCGACAAAAATAACTTCGACCTTGAATATCTGGTACGGGTCACGGCTGGCATGTCAGGAAGTGACATTAAGGAAGCCTGTCGTGATGCGGCTATGGTTCCAGTCAGAGAGTTCATACGACAGAAGAAAGCGACTGGGGCGCAGATGGATGCTGTCAACCCCAGTGAAGTACGGGGTCTCAGGACATCGGACTTTTTCGGATCTGCAGGCGGCATTCGAGTTTCACAACAGCAAGCAAGAAAGAAAGACACCAAGAACATTATAGACTCTGAAACATCGGATGTGATGACTGATGAGGAATCTACAGATTAGTGCAGAATAGTGAATCGAACGATCAATGTGTCTGAATCATTGATCTTTTCCAGGCAATAAGGAATGGTAAGGAGGCTATATAAACAACTCGTTCACTCCACACAGAGACTGAGTTTCATAGTTTCAGCCATGACAAGCGCTAATTCGGAGAATCTCGAGGCTGAAAACATCGTGCCTCCAAAGGTCATCAGATTCGCGTAAGGATGACACATTGTCGGATTTGGGCACTTGCTCTGAGGAAATTACCGACATGGGTCTCCGAAACTCATAGTCTTCATGCGATCATTGTCTCCATGTTGTCTTCGCCCTTATCGCGCTCATGAAGTCCGATACATCTGAACCTCGACTCGCTCGATCTCTGCCTACGTCGTTGAGGTCAGGACACTTTCGTCAGATGGTGAGATCATCAAGCTCCGACTAGTCCGTGTCAGGCGATATGTGGGACATTGAAGCCGGAAAAGCAGGAAAAAGGAAAGCAGGCTTTACATCTGTCAAGGCAGTCGGTGCAGATATTATCCATCGATTAAGTTTCCACTAGAAAGGATTATTTGGTGCTTCGTGACGGTTATGTAGGGAGAAGCGCTGACCGTCATAGAGAACGAACCGGGAGGGAACTTGCTAGCCAGCAAAGTCTGCAACCTGTTGTGATCAATGTATCGATCTTGAATAATTTGCTGTATTTGCTGTCCAGGCATATTGCGAAGACTCGACTTCAATGATGCGATGAATGTGCGAACAGTAGACTCGAGTAGGGAAAGTGAGGATATTGTAAGAGCGCGACGCAAGCAATCATAAGTACTCGTCCACGATACAAGCAGCAGAGTATAGCCAATTGCTTGGCAATACGTGCGCGGGTTTTGGCAGCGATTAGGGAGCCTTCGGGAGGCGCAGTGGATTTACTGCCCCGTCTGCGCCCGGGGAAAACTCGAGTGCTAGGTACCTGATACAGCAAGGCCACCCCATAGTCGGGCGCAAAGCGTCAAGTTTTGATACGTCGCACAGCTTTAGGGCTGCATTGGCTGCGTGCCGCATCGTCATCTCGATTGTGGCCATTGTCATCTGTAGAACTGCACGCAATCCGGCGTTGCATTTCATACTGGTATATACTGTCGCGTCAGTTGCACTTGCGGGAGCTTCATTCAGTACACCGACAACGAGGAATGAAAATCTCTTCCTATCTGGAACAGACGCTGTTCTTCGAACAAAGTCCTGCGACTGACCAGTACTTCGAAGACAGAGCACCTCAATTGTTTGAATCTTCCGGCGGGACTTCATTTATCAAAGTTGACGTACAGCTACCTTGCCATGACCCTATTTCTAATGGCTGCGTCTGGATCCATAAGATTGAGCCGGAGTCCAAGGCGGACATGTTGTCTGATTCACAACCGCCATCACCCGTGGATTGCAATCGATTCTTAAAGAAAGATCCTCCACATTACGTCGAGCCTGCTAGACTGCAACGATATGAGGTATCTGATACGGAAGAGTTGGCGGAAGTCGCTAGGGTACGTGTCTGAACATAAACCTTGGGAACGGGGACTAATATGACCGTGGTTGAAAGGCATCCAAAGACTATTTCCGCATGTGGTTTGCGCATTCGCCTGCCCCGTGAATTCAATTGCTGATCCACTTTTTGGTAGCTTTATTCAGCAAAGGCACTCATATTCTCGACTGCTTATCAGTCGAGATTTGTTTGAAACGTTGATGTCCGAATTCGTCATTCTTCCTCGATTTCGAGAATTTGTCTTGCTCTTCGGAGCAAAGCATGGCGAGAACGAGATTGGCCCTCCTCAGCTTCGGTCACGATGGCTTGTAGAAGGTGGAAATGACGCCGGATCTCAAGATCCTGCTGGTTTTGGTATTGGCTCCCACGCAATTGCTTATCTCGCTCATGCGTCTAGAACTTGCATACGGACTCAGATACGCTGAATTAAATAATCGTGATCCGAACCGTCCATGGAGCATACGGCAAACTGCCATTTATCACAAGTTCAAGGCGAGCAGCATGGCTTCAACTTGGGTTCTGATAGCGGCATCACGGAGAGCTGAATTATCGATTGACCGGTACATTAAGAGCTGCGTCGACATGGCTGCTCTGAATCCTTTCGAGATCCACCTGATTGTGCTTGACACCGCGTTAGCAAATTGGCGTCCGTATATTGTTAGTCTCACCGAGAGAATCACGCAGCAGGTATGTCTGTGCGTACCTATGGCTTTCCAGATCAATACTTAATTCTACGATAGTCGGATAGAGTCCTTGTTGCCTCTATTGATGAGAATGACCCTTTACAAGTATTGGATGTTGCAGAGCGCCAGCGGTTAAAAGAGCTTGAGGATCAACTCGCCGACATAGTCCTAGTGTTGAATACGACGCATGATACGATTATGTCACTTCTAGAGAAGTACAGGGAGTTTGATCATAACCACTATAAGAGTGCAGACGAGAATGGTCGCAGAGGGTTTGATCCTATCGAGTATGCTCTGGAAGAGAGACAGAGAGACGTACGCTCGTCGCGAGAGAAGGTGGAGACTCTACATACAAAGGTTCGGGGGACAACAGATCTGGTAAGCAAGCGATCCACCACGCAATCAGAGACCCCGCTGATAATACTCGATGCCAGCTATCAAGCCTCTTAGATCTTGGGAACGGGAATTCGCTCAAACAGCTCGCAGAAGAAGCCCGGAAAGAAAATTTGATTATTCGACAGCTAACGGAGAAAAGCATGAGAGACGCGGGCTCAGTCAAGATTTTGACGATAATTACTTTGATCTATCTACCTGCGACGGTGGTGTCTGTCAGTGGGTCCAGATAGCTTATGCAAGATCGAATGCTGACACGCAAACAGAATTTCTTCTCAACGCAGTTTGTAAGTCAGCAGGAGCATGATGGAGGCCGGAGTGAAGTTGTGGTGTCTTCAAATGCGTGGCTTTTCGCCGCCATCTCTGTACCATTGACGGTCGTAACCTTGGCTGTTTGGTGGGTGTGGGTAAGATTTCAGGCGCATCAAGCAAGCTTGCCTCGAAGACAGCGTTCACTCCCACCATGCAAGGAAGTTTTGACGCGACGATGGAGCGTACCCCCACGTCAGAAAGCGGAGGCCTAGCATACTTGGATCTTGTATTGGAGATTTGTGGTCTTCCCGCTTGTACCAGCACCACTACTCAAGTGCCCATTCTTACAGGTGCGGCGCATGAGCATAATGGTCCATGTAGGACAGAAGCAGTCTTTTCCAAAAGATTTTTGAATCGAATTTCCGCAGAAACCAGCTGAATGACCTGATCAGGACAAGTTTGGGCGCGCGCTCAGGCACCACTACATCCCGCACAGCCAATCGCCCGCAATCTCGACCCTCCAAATCATCTGATGGCGCCCAAACTCCTGCGCCCGATTATGCTGGATGGGGGGCTGCCCCTATCAACACAAGCTGCGCCCCAATGAGGCTCTAGAGATGTTAACGTACCTCTCAACCAGGTTTGTTCAACCCACAAATCTGCCCCGAAGATCTTCAACGTTCAGTTTCAAGCATAGAGGATTCACTTATTGTGGTGCGAAAACCCGATCTTCGAGTACACAAAACACGCTTTCCGACAATCTTGCTCTTGACTAAAGCTTTCATTCGACTTCATGCCTTGATTCGGCCTGCAATTCCGCAAGATGCAGGCTGACAATAGGAGAAGTATGCGCAGCCAAGGACGCCTTTCTACGCTTAAGCTGACAAGGTTGCCTGTCGAATTAGATACCACTTCTGGATTGGTACATGCTCAATCGTCAAGTCCGTATCACGGGCTGAGCAATGACCCTGGCGATGACGCTCTTGCGAACGGGCCTAGGATTGTGGTACACGAACCTAGAGGTATTCTGGCTACTGCAGTACCGGCGCAACGAACTCCCCATGACCTACTAAGAGCCCAATCTTCGGACGAATCACTTTCGAGTATCCATGAAAGCCTGGATCTAGAGGACTTGGCTCTTCGCCAGCCTGCCCATGGGACGATACCGTCCAACGTCGCATGCACATTATACACGACGTGTGATGGCTCTGCACTTTCCCTAGTCAATCTTACGGTACCTTACAATGATGCGAATAGCTACCAGATGTTTGAAGACACTGGAAAAGAACATGTCAAGGATGCATATGCGGAAGTTCTAATTGGCAAAGGCCTAAAGTTTACGTACGGGAATTGCACTATAATTGGAGAGCAAATTGAAAGGATCGGTAATCCGCTGACTACCCAAGAGGAGTGGCGCGACGTTGGTACGATATTACGCAATTATTGGGCTTCTGATCCACAGCGAACGTTTCGTCTCGACATATTCAGGGACTACTTCTCTTTCCGTAGTCGAGCCAACAGCGACGTGTCTTTCGCAGCTACAAAGAGGTCAGAGATTCAGGCATTGATGAAACGCGCATCGGACGGCAGGAAATACATTCCACGCACGGCACTTATGAGATTTACGTCTTTACACAACATCCGTGAGATCATCGTCCAAGATCCTCGTCTAGATCTGGAGGCCAAAGAAAAGGAGGAGTTCATAGGAAGCGTGCAGCAGAGGGCAGGCTGCCTCCTCGCTATGTGTGTTTACGCTGGTTTGAAGATGGAATGTCTCCAGAAGCTGCTGGAGAATGGGTGCAATGATACGACATTCCCACTTGAAGAAAGCCACTGTTGTCACTCGAGATGCGCGCCAGACTTCGATAACATGATCTCTAATCAGGGCGGCTTCAAGACGGCTCAATTCGATATAATCGGGCAACACCAAGATTTCGATAGAGATGTGGTCATACCATTCCATTATCAGTCAGTGGATGTCGATGAAGAAGACTTCGTGAGGGAGGGTCGACGGAGGGAGTTAGAAGAAGAGACACTCAAAAGCCATAGGGAGAGAGACCTCAAACAGAAAAAGGCGTGTTGTGGCTCTGTAAGCAACATTTCATTCAACTTTCCACCATATAGTACCCTGAGTGGAGGCATGAACATGTTGTGGACACGAATCTCGCATCAGAGGAATCTTTCCGACTCAGCTGGTTGCCTATAACTTTGTCTTGCAACTTGGCCTCTGTCCTCAATCAGTTTCTGGGCAAGAACTGACTATTACCATCAAGGGTGCATATTCGAACGTTTACCGTGTTAGATTAGATCCTGACCATCATCGTCTTTCAAAGGTTAGTAAGAATACGCCGTTAAAATCTTTCAAAGCTGATTCGAGTCCAGTTTAAAAACATAGATTTCGCCTTAAAAGTGTTCAAAGATCGCCCACAAAGGGGCGATGCAGATTTCAAGCAAGAGTTGAAAGTCTTGGAAAAGCTACGCAAGTATCCCCACAAGCACATTGTCACGCATCTAGCTACATGGACGCAAGACGGTAAATACTACATGCTGTTTCCATACGCGCAATGCAATCTGCGACAGTACATGAAATGGATGCATTTTGGGACACCTACAAAGGAGAACATTATCTGGCTTTTAAAGCAGCTTCGTGGTCTTGCCGCCGCTCTCAAAGACATCCATAACTTATCGTGCGTTAGACTCTCGGTGCCGGCTCCCTCACCAACATCTAACCTAGCCGCTCCTCAACCACAGATGCGAGAGTCGGGATGGCATCACGATCTAAAACCAGAGAATATACTCCTATACAAAAACCCTGGGCCGAAGCGTGGAACATTTCAAATCTCGGATTTTGGGTCTAGCAAGATTCATACGTATCGTTCTGGAAGTATCAATACTCGGTCGCCCAATGGGACCCTCACCTATGAACCCCCTGAAGCTAAATCCGAAGGCGCAACCTCTCGGCCATACGATGTCTGGTCTTTGGGTTGTGTCTTCCTGGAGCTCCTCATATGGGCAGTTCTTGGCTTTCGATCGGTGGAGGAATTTGCCAGTGAAAGGCACGACCGTCGTTATCCTGGTTCGCAAACAGACATCTTGTCGGATGATTCTTACTGGCAGATGGCTGAGGACGGTAGTATCATCGTACGCAAGACTGTCCTCCAAAAGATCGAGGTTCTGAAGGAGAATGTCATGCGTCAAGCGCAACAACCATTCAAGGAAGTTCTAGAACTGATACTCCTCATGCTCGATCCAGATAGGCGCAAGAGGATCTTGGCATTGGATCTTTGGAATACTCTAGACAGTATCTGCAAGCAAAAATCGCTCGATCTACAGACTGTCACGGACGATTCAATGGCCGATGGCGGCAATGATGGATCTGCCTCTTTTTTACCCCGACTATCTCTCAATCCAATTGACCGCTGTAGTCCGGATGCTTTTCCGGACGGATCAATATATCTGAAATCAAATGCCGGATATGTCAGTGGGGACTTCCTGACTGCGTCTCCAATCGACTCGCACATGCAGAGACGGAATAGCGCTGGAAGTGCTGTGTCGCCTGTCTCCATGTCACCATTCTCTCGGAACCCCTCAATTGCATCCTCCAATATGAGCACCCACGGCCATCACGGAAGTGTGGACGGTTATAATGATCACATGGACGAAAGTCGGTGACTCGGACCTCAATATCCTTTGCTTTCGTCCGTTTTGCCACGCATTGCGAACGGGATTAGCATCCCAAGTTTTTTTTGATACCCACAGGAGGCTCAATTTTTTGAAACGGTATATTCTTTATATGGGAGCTGCGAGAGTCATAACGCTGTGTCTTAGTGCCATTTGGTGGGAATCTGGTGGGACGAAATTGAAAAATACTAAAAAGATGCTGCAAGAGACTAGCAGTTGGTGCTCAGTCTAACCTTTCAGATATGTATCTCACGATGTACAATTCGTTACAGTAATTTCCCTAGTATTTTAATACACACCGTTCTCTATTATCCAACGCTGACGACCCTGTTATGTATGATTCAATCTTCTGGTCCCCGTTGCCGATGAAACGGTTTGCCTGTCCTTGAATAGATACCTTACCCTCATTTGCCAGCCGGTGCCGCTTCACTGCTGAATGATCAAAAACGTCGCTTACGAGGCTGATGTTTCCGTCGTTATCGACGCTGAACGTGGCCTGACTTCAATTCACGAGACATACGTCCCTTTGGTCTTATCTTACTTTGCGCCTTTTGGTTTAGGACTTCAGATAAATTAAAACATCAGATTAATAGCTTGATCGATGATATGGAGGCTCTTTTTACCCGAAGCTAGCCCAGAGCTTTTACGATGGCGATGGCGTCATCGCTTATTGTTTCCCTGTGAAGAGAAGATGCCCATTGGACCTCCCATTTCATGAACATCAATTACCTTGTGCTAAGTCTACATTACCGTTCCCTACTCTCCAAGAGAACACTACCACTCCTTGCCTTCTAACGGATACACATCTGAATCTCGACATCATTTATACTCGTCAACGTTCTCCTTTTCCCGCGCAATTGCTTTGCAACATTGAGTGAATCAGAGCTCAGGAAAGTAAAGAGGCGGTCACGATACTGCTTGTTAGAAGAACATCATACCTCATACAATGTCACCTTCGCCCCCAGGTTGGCCTAATGGTGCTCCTGAGTCGAGCTCCTCCGCGTCGGCCAAATCTCTAGGCAAGGCATTCTCCAAGATCGACTTAGATGGTCACGACCTGCCACCTTCGCCCACGCCTTCGAGCCCTCGCAATGGTAAGCGGTACGCTCTTGCAACCGAATTGGTATACACGGAAGGAACCGATCAATACAACGCCAGCAGTACCCCCATATATCAGGTATGTTGCTTCATAGGAATGAGGTAGACTAACCTTACCTCTGGTGATGTTTGACCGTGCACACAAGCCAACATTAACAACTTTGCCAGTCAGCAACGTTCAAACAAACATCCGGAAGTGGAGGCGGCGAGTATGACTACACCAGATCTGGGAATCCCACACGGACACATCTTGAGCGGCATCTCGCAAAGATTATGTGCGCTGAACGGGCTCTCGTTGTCTCATCCGGTATGGGTGCTTTGGATGTCATCACGAGGTTACTACGACCGGGTGATGAGGTAGTCACCGGTGACGATCTATATGGAGGGACGAACAGACTGCTCAAGTATCTTGCCGATCACGGCGGTATACGCGTGCACCACATAGATACCACAAAGCCCGAGACAGTACAGAAAGTCCTAGGACCTAAAACAGCTATGGTACTTCTCGAGACTCCAACAAACCCTCTGATCAAAATAGTCGATATACCGTCAATTTCCAAGCTTGCACATCGAGTAAATCCTGACATTCTGGTAGCTGTTGATAACACCATGCTGTCACCTCTGCTACAGAATCCGCTCGAACTAGGAGCAGATATTGTTTACGAAAGCGGAACGAAGTATCTGTCGGGCCATCACGATCTCATGGCGGGTGTACTAGCTGTGAACAACAATGCTATCCGTGACAAACTCTATTTTACGATCAACGCTTCAGGATGCGGCCTCGCGCCATTCGATTCGTGGCTACTTATGCGAGGAATCAAAACCCTTAAAGTTCGAATGGAGCAGCAACAGGCCAATGCTCAAAGGATAGCAGAGTTCCTAGAAGGACACGGCTTCAAAGTACGGTACCCTGGTCTCAAGTCACATCCTCAATACGAACTTCACAATTCCATGGCACGTGGCGCGGGCGCTGTGCTATCATTCGAGACAGGAAGCATCCAGACTAGCGAGCGAATCGTGGAAGCGGCCAAACTTTACGCTATCAGCGTCAGTTTTGGATGCGTGAATAGCTTGATCAGTATGCCATGTCGCATGAGCCACGCAAGCATCGACGCGAAGACGAGGCAAGAGAGGGCTCTCCCGGAGGATATCATTAGGTTGTGTGTGGGAATTGAGGATGCGGATGATCTGATAGAAGACCTGAGCAGAGCTGTGAGTATCGGCCTCCGTTGTTACACCATGATCGCCACTGATGTTATTCAGCTCGTCTTAGCAGGGGCGGTCAACCTCACGCCAGAAGGCTTCCATGCAACGGATCAGGGACCTCCGCCGAAGGTTGATACCCTATCCAACAATATCTTCTAGCGTCTAGAAGTGAATAATGATTAAACGAGTCTTCAAAAAGCAAATATTACAATAGAATATCGCAGTTCAGATGTGATTCGATGTCTGTTGTATGTAGACGTCCAATGTCCAATGTGACTGCTCTGACTGCTCGCGTGCTTTCCTTCCTAATGCGCTCTAGCGCGTATTCCCTCCGAACTCGGTCTTCGGGTCGGTCTTGCAATGGGTTTTCCAGCGCCCTGTCTCCCATTCGATATATTCACCGTCTCACCCTCAGCGAGTCTGCTAATCACAAGAACATATGGAATGGAGAGCAGTATCGTTCCAAAGGCTTTCTGTAGGTTATGACGCGTGATCTCGGCAGCAATGGTCTTGACCGGGCTAGAACGATCACATCACAAGCTCTAGAGCAACCACGGGATATCATCCTACCTTCCGCATCGCCAAAACCCACTTCAGTCTTCTCTCTCAAAAATCCGGAATGGAATACGAATCACTTTTCATGGAGACTCACTTCAGATTTTACAGCGGCAGCGAGTGCTTCTGGCCTTGTCGCTCCTCTAATCACGATCATTGATCGGTAAGTAACCCGAGTGACCGCAGTACCATAATAGTCACTGATCACAGATGGCAGTGCAATCATTGAGAATGCATCCAATCGTTCCACACTGCGTGCTTCCTTCCTTTCCTCCTCGAAGGCCCTCCTCACCCGTCCCCACATCTTTTTGACTTCTAAGCCGGCTGTTCTAATATCAGCCCTCTACTTCGGGACCTACGCTACGGCGAACACAATTGATACTGTCACTAGCACCTCATCGAATAAGCCTGCTAAGACCGTAACGTCCGGCCCTGCGAAGTTTGTCGCTACGACGAGCGTCAACATGTCGCTGTGTCTTTACAAAGATAGCCAGTTTGCAAAGATGTTTGGTCCTCCACCAAGCTTGGCTGGGGCGGCTGCAAGAAGTGTGCCAGCTGTCAGCTATGCTCTTTTCGCCCTGCGAGACTCTCTTACCATCTTCGCATCCTTCAATCTCCCACCACTTGTTGCACCTATACTTCCCATCTCGAAGGAGGCGGAGAAGCAAGTCAGCAGAGCTAGCATAGCACAATTCCTTGCGCCCGCAGGTATACAGCTGCTGAGCACACCACTACATCTTTGGGGCCTAGATCTTTACAACAGACCGATGGGTAACGGTACACCTTGGACGGCGAGAGCGGCCAAAGTTGGCAAGGATTGGCTTGGCAGCAGCTTCGCAAGAATGGGGCGCATCGTGCCGGCATTTGGAGTCGGTGGGGTTGTTAATGCGGGTGTGAGAAGAAGGATGATTGGAAGCATAGACGACGAAAGACGGTAGTAATTATCTATTGTTTAGCGGGTGGGACGCTCATGGGCATCATAGACATAGACTAATCGGCATGCACGAGGCACTGGCTGCCTATGATGAAGACATAGATGGAATCGACTCAAGACTCAAGCAAAGATCAACCAATCAAGGCACATACAGGATATTGAATTGCTCTAATTCTCAATCTTCAATGTAGTCTGGCGTCGCCCACGCAAAAGCCTTCCCCCGTGTGGTATCATGAATTACCGTAAACGCCCTGCTCGATGCAATCCATCCCAAAACTCCTCATTTTGTGCAAGCTCGCATGCTTATTGATAAATCGTTCCGCAACTGCAGCACACAAAGAAAAGTTTCTGTGCGCGAAAAACCTTTAGCAAGCCATCTTGCAAGACGCCGACAGCATGCAAAAATGATGAGAACGTACCATGCCCGTTTCAGCAGACCGCTGTTGCGACTGAAAGAAGACCGCTTCGGTCTCGTGGCAGCTGGGACACAGCTTGTTCGAACGCGGTAGCTAAGGGTTAGAAGAGCAAGTCAGCCCAGTGTGTCAAGAAGACTTGCGCGAATTCGTGTGCTCCACTCCGCGGTCAAGCGGTTCCTCTCCTTCATCAGGTTCATCCATCATTCCGTTATCCGGCTCCCCATCCATATCCAGATCCTCTTCCTCCATGTGACTCATCTCGCTCAAATCGAAATTAGATATCTTGATCTCAGGCTCCTTCACTGCCATCTCCTCATCCTGCTCCCCAACCGACAACTCCACAAATTCCTCCTCCAGCTCCCGTCCACAATACGTGCACGTCAAATCCTCTTCAGACAGGTGAGACACATCAGAAGTAGGGCCACCAACCGTAGGATCACTGCCCACATCTTGCGTCACTCCTGCCGTCTCGCCCACTGTGTTGTACATGTTGTTACGAAATACGCAACTCGATTGGGCTTCCTCGGTGAATTGGCAGGTTCGACAGGCGAACATGAGTTTGTTGGTTACGCGGTCTTCTTTGGGATAGAGCATGTTGCTGCATTCGCGACAGAAACGGAAGGTGATTTGTTCTTGTTGTTTGGTAGGGGCGTTCGCTGCGGAGTTGGTGGAGGGGGCGGGCGAAGCCATGCTACTACTGGTATCTTGGGGGAGGCTCGCTGGCAATGCAAAGTCTGTAGAGAGACGTCGATTTTACGTAGTTGTCTGTCGTGGAGATGATCGTTGAGGGTCAAAGTCAAGCTGTGTTGCCTGTCAAGTGAGAGGTTGAGTCAAAAAGTTCTAGACATCAACGGAAAAATCGGCGCTAGTCAGCCCTGCGCGACTGGCGGAAGCGGGCGTCAAGTCCCCACCAAAGCTCGTGTTGATATTGACTTTCCGTTGAGGGGTCTTGATCCGCATTGCTTTTCGTGTCCGTTTGCGCTGCATCTAAAAGCTCATATAGACCCCCGGTCTCTTCGTCTGACTTCTCCATCTGTCTCGTTCCCATCTGACAACCCGGTTGCCATCCTCGCCATCATGGTATGCTGCCCTCACGGTACCTGCAAGGGCCCACTCCGCCCTTTGGCATTGTCTAATACCCTTACAGTCTTCACACGAAACCGGTCTCCCCTCACAATGGGAAGTCCGCCACTCCAACTCGAAGAATCTTCCCTACTACTTCAACGCCGGCACCAAAGAATCCCGCTGGGAACCTCCCTCCGGCACCGACCCCGAAAAAATAAAAACATACATGGCATTGCACCACAGCACGCCCGCGAACCCTTCGTCCCAGTTACAGTCGTCCTCAGGCCATCAGGGCTCCGAGGGGAGAATACGCGCTGCACATCTGCTGGTGAAGCATAAGGATTCAAGGAGACCGAGTAGCTGGAAAGAGCCCCAAATTACAAGGAGTAAAGAGGAGGCGATGGAGATTCTGAGAGGACACGAGAAGAAAATTAAGGGCGGAGATATCGGATTGGGGGATCTGGCGACGAGTGAGAGCGATTGCTCGAGTGCGAGGAAGAAGGGGGATTTGTGTGTTTCACCTCGGATTACGTTGAGAAATTGATACGCGGCCTGCTGATAGCTTTCTTATGACGTAGGGGGTTCTTTGGACACGGGGACATGCAGAAGGAATTTGAGCAGGCGGCGTTCGCATTGAAGCCTGGTGAGGTCAGTGGGGTGGTTGACACGGCCAGTGGTGTGCATCTGATTGAGAGGTACGTCTACCTTTAAAAGATGGAGTGTTGAGATAGGTCTCAAGAGCTCTCTCGCCCGCTCTCGCCAAGGGTTCGCAACATGATGACTAACTGCTTGATACAGGCTGGAGTGAGTCACCCGTAGCAGCCTGCTAGAACGCATGCTTTCACGATTTCCACGAACGGCAAACCATTGCAAGTGGCGGCTTTGCGTTTGGCGTTCGACGTGAAGATGCCCATGACGGTCCTAAAAGCATGCCCGTATCGCTACTCGAATGGCTCCTGTATATACAGCGGGCTTGGGTTTGACTCGCTCGACAGTAGCAAATTCATGCAGGACTTGACGATACAAGAATGAAGACACGCATGGGAAGCAATACAAGACTAGAACCTTTGTAGCCTATATCACTGCCGTCGCTCTTAGATTGAGACATTTGATTTGCGGGTCTGAACCACATCGAAAATTGAATGAAGCTAAATACACTACCAACAGCGGTAGATGAAACAAATGAAAAGCATGCCAAATCAATTGACTTGTAGGGTATCACAAGACCAGGCCTCGCTCGATGTGACTTTGCTCGTGACGTTATGCATCGCTTTGGATTTAACGAATATTCCCTCATATCTATCCTTCCTTCCTCGTGTCACATGAATCCATTAGCGATCAATCATGCAGTAATTTTGAGTGATTCCACGGCCTTAGCAACCTCTTCGCTCGCAAGCCGTTCATAGCTTTCCCGAGCTTCACCATCGAGGTTTCCATCCTCCCCTAATTTGTCGTAAAGCATGCGAGAAATGCTCCGGTTGATGTCTGTGTACTGTTCCTTCGAGACAGTATTGTTGTGGTAATGTGGTTTCAAGGCTGTCGTAACCATTTTCTGTAAGTCTGCCTTAGTTGATAATGGGATGTTCACACGTGTAGGGGAGGTTTCTTGTGATCGTGGCGGACTTGAACCCTCTTGTGGTGCTTGCGTTTGACGACGGTCTTTGACGCGTTGGCGAGACTCATCAGAAGGCCGATGAGTTAGTGAAGAGCTTTCAGGAGATCTGACAGGAGAAAACTCTGGTGGGGGATAGATTGGCTCCACCTTGGACGTGAGCAGTGTTGGGGAGCCTGGGCGTGTGGTCGAGGAAGACGGAGGCGTTAGCGATCTCGCACGGGGAGTAGCATGGTTTGAGGTGTTGGGAGAGGCTCCAGGAGACGACGAATGAGGCGAAGAGTGACCGGTCGCAGGTTGGGTGGAATAGCGCGCGGCCTTACTCTCATCAGGGGCACTGGAAGTCTCTATTTCCTTCAGCATCGACTGCAGCCAGCTCGGACCCTTGGTTGGGGTAACAGAAACTTGTGCAATAGGGGCTCGTGAGGTTGAAGGGTCAGGTAAAGAGCTTCGTCTTGAGCTGGGCGGTTCCGTATGAGGGTGAGAATGAGCTTCGGGGTGGTCGATATTCCGTCTAGTCCTGGGCCTCTTTAATGGTCTTTCGGGCTCAGCGATCGGCTCTGCATCAGATGGTGAAGTGGGAGTAGATTTTCTCTTTCGCTTCGGAGCAGGATCGAGCTCAATCTGTTTCGCCTTTTCGAGAGCATTCCATGCGCGCATTTCTTCTCGCGATTCTGGTTCAGGAATTTCTGGACGCTCTCGTACCGCGTGCATATCCAGGAGCGCTGACGCTGTATCACGGAACCTGTTCGCTGCGCCTTGCCTTGCAGCAACTTGAAATCTTCGTTCCCACTGGCTCAATCCAGCACGATCACCACGATAAGACACAGCCCTTTGCGCGCGATCAAGAGGTGCAGTGTCGGATGCGTCGTCGAAAGGAAAGTCAAGATCGAGGTTAAGTCTATCCCAGACTTGTTGCCAGACACGAGCCCATCCAGACGCGGAAGCTTGGTTGCTGTTCCTAATTCGTCGTTGTTGGGCACGTGTTCGTTGATCCGATGATTGGTGTGGTCGCCGGGTCGAGGGAGTTGAATTATTGGGGCAGACACTTTCGATGGCTCGCTGGGTCTCGCAAGTTTCACAGAACCAATGACCTAGAGGTACATCATCCAAGCCCACACAATATGTATGATAGTACGTGTCACAGCCGTCACACTGAAGCAATACATCCTCATTGTCATCATCGCGACAAATTGGACAGGGTTGATCTTCCGGTTCTTCTTCGAAAAGGTCTTCAACAACCATGGATGGATCGATATCAGCCATTTGCGTCCGGTCACTGACTGCGTAGGAGGAAATGACGGGCCCTTGAATCGAATTGTCAGCATATTTGACAAGGGTGCTAAGACAAGCATTCACGGCCTCACCTCCAACTCTAGTGCTAAGCTCGACTTCATTGAAGCTCTGACGGCATATGGGGCAACTATTGGCCCTCTCAACCCACGGCTTAAGACATTCATCGTGTAGATCATGCCCGCAAGGGAGAAGATGAGCTATCAAGTCAATCTGAGTGCCTTCGGTGAGGTTTGGCAGCCCATCTTGCTTTACATCAGGGCCGCCATGGTCGTCATCTTCTCGTTTGGCAGTTCCAACCAAAGGGTGGGGTAGCGCATTGGCGTTTTCGAGGTCGCCGAGACATACAATACAAGAGTCTGACATCTTGACGATTGTACGGAATGATTCTTGAATGGAAAGTGGGAGTAAAATTCATAGAGTTGAGAATTATGGGGTTTGGAAGTGATCTCGAGATGTAAGAAGAGAGGGCAGGCAATCCCACGATCCTGACTTTTAAACGGCGGGAGCCAACGCGTATCCGACGCTAGTGCGGTCAAGTGCTAGGCCTGCATGATGAATTTGCAGATCTTCTGGAGTGAATGAAAGCCACACTCGTAAATGAGGTAGAAGGACAGCTCTGTTCTTTCGTCATGATGAGATAACCAAATCTGCCGTCAGGGCAGTACGAATCTCATACCTCGTCACGGAAAAGGATTTCTGAGGTCACCTACGCTTGACCAAATTTATGGCTTCCACTAGTACCAATCTTTTGATTGGTCATTTTGAAGGGAAGGTAGCTGGCATAAGCATCGAAATATGAAGTTGTTCAGCTGAGAACCTGATACTTGGTTTTACCGGGTCTTCAGGAGCTCTGCATCGTAAGCTGCATGTCGATTGAAAAGCCTGCTGCCTGGTAGCGCGATCGATATTTCGATAAGCCTCGAAGCATGAAAGACTTAGAGCTAATTCAAGAATGACGCCTCGATGGCAGTGAATCTTGACAAGGAATCTCTCGATCCGGTCTCAAGGACCGATGTAATTTGAAATATTTGGGTCACGTCAAGCATGGTCACCATGGCAATGCCTTAGACGTAGAGTCTGAACGCTGACGCCGTCTTTTCCCATTTCAGATTCTCATCTTGAGGGTGTGGTCTTTCAACAACCCGAGATGGCAGCTGTGTGCTATCGGTATTGGGGCTTGCCACCGATCGGTCCATAAGGGAGCGTATCGATAAGCCCTTGCAACTATGTAGTTGAAATTTTATGTACTCTTTAGACAGTCCTCCCCAAATCATACGGTGGCAGGCTGATGAAACGTACGTGCGGCGCCAGCTGTCATGCTGTTGTGAAAGTGCTGTCGCGAATTATGAGCCGCTGAACAGAAGCGGTATTGCAACCGGAGCGTCATCAGCATTTCTGTATGCTGGGAACGTTGCCCATGTATTTAGGACTGTTTCTTTGCCAGATAGGGCTACTTGATTATGTTCCCTTAACACAGTCGCTATCAGAGATTGATGCATGAGCTTGTGTGGGCCAGGGTTGTCGGCAGGATGTGCGACACAGCTAGCATTTTTTCCCTTCGATCATCATTATCGCAAGAGGCCCACATCTCCTAGCATTCGGTTTCCTTAGATCAAAAGTGTTCGTTCGTAGGAATCAGAGTAGTAAATGTCAGGACCTGTGGATGTAGAAGGACAGAGGGAAGGTGGAAGCCGTGAGACCGTTTGGTGAAAACCTCGTTAGTTCTACTTTAGCGCGAGACTAGAGATAGCTCTAGTCTTGGCACCGGATGCTGCTCAACCTCGGTGCTTTGCCTGTTCTACATGCAATCTACCGGACACCAAATACTGTCAGCAATGAAGGCCACAAGGTCATCAAAGGCCCCTTTATCTCCTGAGACACGGAAGTGATCTCTCGTATGAGAGATTCAATCATGGCCTCGGGCCAAGTCAGACAGTACGATCTAATAGTGCTGGGTGCTACTGGCTATACTGGTAAACTATGCGCAGAACACGTGAGCACAAGTCTACCGACGGACCTGGAATGGTCCATTGCTGGGAGGTCAGAAGCAAAGCTCTTGGCCCTGATGGATCATCTAAGAGTGCTGAACACCGACCGTGCCCAGGCTGGTCTGTCTCCGTTATCATATGACCTTGAAATATATTAAGGCAAAGTAGGTATTGAAGTTACGACTCTAGGTGCTCGAGACTTAGATATCTTGACCAGAAAGACCCGAGTACTAATAAATACTATTGGACCATACTATTTGTATAGCACCCCAGTCGTTGAGGCCTGCGCCAAGAATGGCACACATTACCTAGATGTAACGGGTGAATCGCCTTGGGTGTTAGAGATGATCAATAAGTATCATGAGACTGCGAAAGCTAATCATGCAATCATGATCCCTGAGATTGGCATTGAATCCGCTCCATCTGATCTTCTAGCCTTTGCTTTGACCAAATTGATCAGAAATGAGCTCTCATCAGGTACGGCAGAGGTGATTGGTTGTGTACATGAAGTCAACGGAATGCCTTCGGGGGGGACTCTAGCCACTATTCTCGGAATAATGGATCATTACAGTCTGAAAGACATAGCAAAGGCTGCTGGCACCTGGGCTAGCTCTCCCGTCCCTGGCCCAAAGCTCAAGGCTTCGCCACCTCTTACGAGCAGAATCTTTGGCGTTCGCTCTGTCCCCGGATTAGGGAGCTTGACAACTTCCGTCTCAGCCGGTCCGAATGTGGCTACTGTTCAAAGGAGCTGGGGTCTGCTAGATGATGGGAAGCTGTATGGACCCAAATTCTCTTACCGGGAGTACGCTGCCGTACGCAACGTATTTGTCGGCATGGCGGTTCACTTGTTAATGGTATCCGGTGCTCTTGCTCTTGCCTTCCCCCCTGTCAGATGGTTCGTGAGAAAGTTCCTCTATGCACCCGGCGAAGGTGCAAAAAAGGAGGCGACGACTAAAGACTTCATTGAATTCCGAGCTATTGCTACTACTGATCAGGAGAATCTGGATGCGAGGCGTGCAGTTGGAAGGCTGAGATGGGATGGTGGCAATTATTACTTCACCGGAGTATTACTCGCAGAAGCAGCAATGGTACTTCTTAAGGAACCAGAACTGGTGAACCGACTTAATGGTGGAATACTGACCCCAGCCATGATTGCAGAGCCCTTCATTAATCGAATGACCAATTGTGGAATGGTGTTTGAAGTACGAATGCTACCCTAAGGCTTGGCCAAATGGACTTTCTTTACGACGCGTTGTGATTATCGCTAAGAGGTTTCAATGACGACGAAGGAACTGCCTGGAAAACAGACTCCAACATGCTTGCACTGTTGACTCTGTCTTTCGATTGTAGATACGACAAACATCAACTGAGGGATATCTTATATTGAGACAAGGATAAAGCCATTGACACGACTCCTATCGCCGGCTTTAGTCTTTAGTGTCACAGCTTCCAGACACTATTGACCACAAGAGATAGATTCTTCATCCGACTAGCATCGATCTAGGAGTAGAGCCTTTCCCATTCAGGTTCTTAATTCCGACAACATCACGTTAGATAGGCTCTCAATGCTTTCGTCCTAGAGCTTCTCTTCAGAGCGGAGCGCAATTTGGCCTTGGTGCATCAGGCGACGAAATTCAGGGGATACTTAGATGCCGAGGGAGGAAGAAAAGACGAGATCGTAGGAAACGGAGCGGAACTCCTACGAAGTAGCTGTAATCCAGATAGCCAATAGTCTTATTGCCATCTAGCACTACTCAATAATCATACCATTATCCCACCCTCTCATATGTCATCCTCACACAGGTCCTCCTTCTCTCGAATAATTCCCTATCAGCAAGCGCAAATCCTCGCCTTATCATAGCATTTACAATTGCATTTGCCCAATTTCTCTTATCTGGGCATCTGTAACATCTCAAAATTGCATCCTGGATCTACAGGATCGTTCATGAATCAGCACAGTGGGACAAGCACACCGCTGCGTAGTCAAGGAATCTAAAACGTACACAAGGGTCATCAACCGAGCCGGCAAGTGAACTCTCTTGCATATTAGCTACGAGGAAGAGAAAGCTTGACAATGTCAAATGGTCCAAGTCAGGAGCCTCAAAGTGGTTCCCCTCAATTCTATTTCGATCTGACTCCATGTTGTAATTGGCGGTGTTTAATATTGTCTGGCGGCAAGATGGAGCCTCATTGTCATTCCGATCCGACTCCGCGTGTTCATTGGCGGTGTTTGATTCTGTGTGTCGATAAGGTGGAGGAGGAGATAAGGGTTGCTGCGTGGGTTCGGGCATAGCGCTGTTTAATTATCTGCTGGGTCTGCTGACGGATGGACAAGTTTCTGTGCAAAGTGGATTGTGGTTGGAAGCCGCTATCAGGTCGCGACTGCCATGTTTGCCCTGACTCAAAGCAGAGATTGCGTGATCCCAAGACCATGGGAACCCGAGTGCCGGTCATGGGAGAGCTTCATAGGAGATCAAATATTGAGCATGGTAGTCTTAGCGAGCGGGATTAATTTGGTCTCTGTGATCGATGGGCGCTGAGCGAGGGATGTGGTTATCCTTATGTTAACCGAGCATCCTCTTTGCCCTTTAAGAACCCATTACCCTCGTGAACACCGTGGCTCTTGGCCTGCGTCTCCTTTGTACTTTCATCCCCCGTACCATTCATCATTTTCTCTTTTCGACCAATATGCCCACCAACCTCCACTCCACTAATGAATACCTCACTCACAAATTCTAGGCCTGCAACAAACACACACAGCAAGCTTGCAACGACGAAATTGGTAATACTCGTACCAATGTCCAACCAACTTCCTTCATCTTTTACAAGCCAAAAGAAGTTCAAAGTCAGCACGTCGCTAATCGCCATGACGAGCATGAACAAGCTACTTGGCGCAACACCCAGCCTGCGATTCAGAACTCCAAGATTAGCGCTGATAACTCCGAATGGAATAATGATTTTTAAGACTAAGAGTAAGCCTTGGGAGAAGGGGTCGAATATTGGGATCAGGCGGTAAACCGAGTCAAGGGAGAAGGACGAGACGGAAGCGATATTGCCAACAGAGAAGAAGGCTGACTGTAGGAGGTACAGGAAGAAGAGCGAAATACGAGCGTCGGAAAGGGTGAGAGACCGATAGGGCGAGGGTTCGGAAGCATTTGAACCTTCGGAGGGGGCCTGCAACTGCGATGAAATGTCTGGGAGGATGGCGGAGAGTGCTTTAGGCTCTAGGGTCGGTGACGGAAAAGGAGATGACGGAGCCGTTTCATTGAAGCTGTAGACATGGTGTTCCAGGCGGACCCAACTGACCAGGGTAGCGCAGAATGCGAAGTAGAAAAGGCCTTCGTAAGAGATTGTGAGTATGATGAAGGCGGGCGAGCAAGTAAGGAAGATGATGACGAGTCGATGGAGGTAGTGGTTGTTTGGGTGAAGGCTGTGGAGGAATGGCACAATAAATGATGTCACTATTCACAACTGTCAGTCGACTATAAGTAGGACGAGGACTTGTTGTATACTTAAGACGGTCCAGCCAATGACTTGATTACCAAAAGGAAGGCCACGTTTAGATTGTATTGAGATGACACTCGATCTGGTCACGATCATGGCCAGCACGATCAAACCAATCTGGGCGCCAATAATGGCCCTTGACATACTGTCAAGGGTGGGAGGAGGTTGCGTCCCGCTTTTTGCTGCCGAGAGCATGCTTCTCTCAAGAAGAAGATACAAGACGCCAACTAGGCCCATCAGGAAGCCCCCCAGTAATCTGCATCCGACTATATCAGCATCCATCAATACTGTCATTCACCAATCAAAGTGACACCGCGGAGAACATCAGCGCTTACATTACATTAATATCTTCCACCTTAATGGCCGGTAGAAGGGTGAAAACGCTCATCGATAGACAAGCAACAGCCCAGGTTGCCACCAAAACCTTCTTCTGTGTGATGAACTTTCGTCCGTAAAGTGTAGGCCAAAAGGCGGCTGTTACGAAGCAGACGGTATAGACAACGCGGTAGAAATAAGAAAGCACCTAAGTCGCATTGGTCAGCCGCAGTCTTCTTGTATACTGCCAGTATAAATCTTACGAGGAGTTCCAAGAATCCGATGAAAATTACGGCCTCGATTCCCAGCAGCAGCATTGGTCCTTTGCCCTTCGCGTTCTTGAGAAGTTCTCGACTGCCTAAGATCAAAGCTTCCCTGCGAGCTACCACTTCTTCCCAGAAGATTGGGGGGAAAATGGCATATGCATAATAGGTAATGGGCGCATTGCGCACTAGAAGAAGCGAAAAAATGATTGCAGAAATGGCACCAAATATTGAAGATGTTACGATTGTCCTGGAAGTCTGCGCTCTGCCATGCAGAACATGCATATCGATTACAGTCGTAATCGCGAAAACAATCCATCCTAAGTACCCAGTTGTCACTAAAGCACGTAGGAAGACCCAGTCGTATCTTTGCAGGTATCTCAATCCATCAAGACCAATATGAAGAAGCTCGCCGCTCATCTCGATTGCTTGCTGGAAATAGCCCTTGTTTATGGCCTCTCGTATCTCCTTCACACGAAAGTCTAGTGAATCTTGTCCCTGAGCTAATGGAGGATAAGCTTTGTATTGTAGCACCTTCGACTTTTTCTGCTCCTCTTTGACTCGATACATTTCTATGACGCCTCTCGCATTGGCGAGCGCGGCCTCTGCCTTCTCTCTTGGATCTCCTGCCACATATGCAAGCGGAAGTTCTCCCACGGAATTAACAGGGTAGTGAAGACCGGCAAGATAGGCCATTAATGCAGCAACGTCCGCCTGGTCAACGTCGTTCCGCTGTACTCGATCTAGTCCCCAGTCTGCAGAGAAATTGTCTTCATGCCCCTTGGCTCTGCCCGAAACAAGGACATTCGGCTTTGCAACGCCAGAACCCCATGCAATCAGGGGCGTGCGTGTATTGTCCGGATGGCCATCTCCATGACTTCCCCAGTCACTCATACCGTGGTCTGCGGTGAAAATAAAAGCGGTTTTGCCGTCACCATAAAATTCCTCTATAAGCTTTGTCATCTCCTTCACTCCTTGGTCTACGACCTTGATGTTGTGTAGATATTCTTTGGAGTAAGGTCGATAAGCATGTCCAGTAGTATCCAGACCGAGTAAATGAAGGAAAAAGACGTTCTTGTCCTGTCTGAGAGCACTGTCAAGCGAGCTGTTTTTCGAAGCTGCACCAAATAGCTTCCTAGCTCTTTCGAAGACCCATGTATCCAATTGCGTTGCATCTACGACTCATCAGCTGTTTGCTCAATTAAATCTTATGTATGGTTATCTACCTTTAGTGAAGTCTTCAAACTCCTCTCCATAGGTATCCGCATCAACTCTTCCAGGTACGGCCCCTTCTTTAAACATTGGCAGAATGTCGGGACTGCCCCAAGTCCACGTGTGCCGACTCTGATTGAATACACTATCAAAGTTGACGGGATTGAGCTTCCAACCGGTAGTGACAGACGAAACATCTTCGTATAATCCAGCAATCAATGCAACATGTCCTGGCCTCGACTCTGTGGGAACCCTTGTATGGGATACCCCAAACGTGCCACTCTTCAGAACGCGTGATCGCAGGAATGGTGCTAGAGGCCGGGGTTCCAGCGCACCCGGTGCAGCAGGGTTTGAAGGAGACGGGTCTGGGAACGATTGGAATGCCTTATCGGCGCGCAGCCCATCTCCAACGAAAAGCACGAGCCTTCTAGCTGGTGGCTCGGAGGCGGAATTCCTCTCGACACCAAAAGAGCTCATGCCATGGACAATTGGGCTGACAAAATAGATGTCGAAGATGGAACGAATGTAGATCAAGTGGAATACAACAGCCACTCCAAGAAAGCCAAACCTCCCCAGCCGCGCCATCGTAGAGAGTGAATGCTAATGGTCAGCTCGTCAAAACCGCATGACTAGACCATGAATTGTGATGTCTTAGTGACCTTCTTCAAGCCCAAATCAACATATTATTTGAATCCAATAATGGCAACTCTGCCGAGAGGCTACCATATCTACCTTATTTGGACGCGAGGCGAGCGAGGGAAGTACTACTGCATAGTCTCGATCAGTCAATTTCCTTCCACAGTATTATAATCTGTGCTGTCTTTGTTTCATTCCATATGCTATTCGTGTCATCAGCCAATATACAGAGGAGAAGTCTTTGCTCATTCTAGGCTGTATGATCTTCACAGTACATCAAAGTCCGCGACTCGAGTCTTGACTTCTCGCCGAAGATCAACTTTTCAATTCAAGAATCCGCAAGATGGCAGGTATTATAGATCCGCCCCGCGATCCCAATACACTTTCAAATTACAACAATTTTGTAACTACCGACACGAGAGTTGATTTCGAAATAAATTTCGACAGAAAGAACATCAGTGGCAATATCTCATTAAGGTTAAAGTCCATTACGGATGCCAAGTCAAAGGAGGTTCTGCTCGACTCGAGCTTTCTTAACGTGAAGGATGTCAGATTCGGTCGAAGATCAGCTAAGTGGGAATTGTTGCCTCGATTCGAGCCCTATGGGTCTGCTCTGAAGATCATCTTGGATGAGGGCATGGCGAATGGGCAGACTTTCGAAGTTGAGGTATCGCTTCACAATATCTACTTCTTTCTTACGTAAGCTGATCTCCTTGTCTTTGGTATCTAGATTGAGTCAGAGACGACGAAGGACTGCACGGCTTTGCAATTTCTAACACCCGCCCAAACAAGAAGCGAGCATCCATACGTGTGTACGTAGCTTTACAGGCACATCAAGGGTGAAAGGATTCTAATGCTCTCGTCAGTCACTCAATGTCAGGCCATTCATGCCCGGTCCTTATTCCCCTGTCAAGATACCCCAGATGTTAAATCAAGCTATGAGTTCAAAATAAAGTCCCCCTTGCCAGTCATAGCTAGCGGATTGTCCACAGGTAACAAGCTACTAGCGGACGGGGCCACAATTTACTCATACAGGCAGGAGATACCAATTCCCAGTTATCTTTTTGCCTTGGCTAGTGGTGACATCGAACAAGTAAAAATAGGTCCGAGGAGTGTCGTGGCCACTGGTAGAAATGAACTTGCAGCGGCCAAATGGGAACTTGAGGACTCTACAGAAGGTTTCATAAAGACAATCGAGGGCATTGTCTTCCCCTACGTCTGGCATACTTACAATGTGCTTGTCCTCCCGCCATCGTTCCCCTATGGAGGCATGGAAAATCCTGTGTATACAGTATGTTTATCTTTGCATTAATTTCACCCATTTCAAAAGCCAAATAGAGCTACAGTCCGGTATTGAAGATGAAATAGCTACCGTTTTCACGAGCATTGGAAATTCCAACCTATTTTCACCAATGCAGATGCTAACACCGTATCAATGCAATATAGTACGCTACCCCCACAATAATTTCTGGCGATCGTGAGAATATCGATGTCATCGCCCATGAGCTCTCGCACTCTTACAGTGGTAATTTGGTATCAAACGCAAGTTGGGAGCATTTTTGGTTGAATGAAGGATGGACTACATATCTCGAGAGACGAATTCAAGCTGCTGTACACGGCGAGTCGCATCGAGACTTCTCCGCCATCATTGGGTGGAAGGCCCTTGAAGACTCCGTTACACAATTCGGGGACACACATGAATTCACTAAATTAATCGTCGATCTCAAAGGTAAAGATCCCGATGACGCTTTCTCCAGCATACCATACGAGAAAGGCTACACGTTCCTCTCTTACCTCGAATCCAAAGTTGGGAAAGAAAAATGGAACACCTTCATTCCTCACTACTTCACTAAGTTTGCTCGCCTATCACTTGACTCCTACGACTTCAAAAGCTGCCTTCTTGCCTTTTTCAAATCGGATTCTTCCGCTTCTGCTGTCCTTGGTGAAGTAGACTTCGATTCTTGGTTTTACAAGCCAGGCTTACCACCAAAGCCTAGCTTTGATACCTCTCTAGTTGACGTTTGCTATCGTCTAGCGGCGAAGTGGAAGGGATCCAATACAGAAGGGTTCAAATCCAAGCCTGAGGACATTCAAGGCTGGTCTGCAAATCAGATCGTTGTTTTCCTGGACTGTGTTCAAGATTTCTCACCTCCCTTATCTAGGCGGCAATCGGAGACTATGGCATTGTCTTACGGCTTCGCAAAAAGTGGCAACGTCGAGATTGTGGCTCGGTACTTCCAGATTGGCCTGAAGGCTAAGGATGAAGCAGTATACAAGCCAACGGCTGAACTTTTGGGCAGAATAGGCAGAATGAAATTTGTTCGGCCATTGTACAAAAGATTAGACGTTGCGGATCGGCCGCTAGCAGTGGAAAGCTTTGAGAAGAATAGGGACTTTTATCACCCGATCTGCAGGGGCTTGGTGGAGAAGGACCTATTCGGTAGAGGAGATAGGCAACGGTCATAGAATTCAACCCGTAAGACACAACCAGTTCTCAACAACAAGATTCATTAATCAAATGGAAAGACTAACGAAATGGAAGTCCACTATATCTTCAAATTTGATCGGAAGTTGGGTCAAGGGCTTACTGGTCTGCCTAAATCCCTGCCAAAATCATCCGTGGATTTACTTTCATACTCTTGATGCTAAACCTTGAGCAAAGTTTTTTCGTGCCCATTCGTAAGACACTAGCGAGATCTATCGTTGGTCTCGAGAGAAGACCTTGGCAGAGCTGCGTGACTGGAATCGAGTAAGTCCCAATGTAGTCACCGGTATAAAAGCTGCCCGCATACACCGGTGGGCGTTTGCTTTCAGTGATGATTTCACTGCAATACTGCTCTTTACCCATCTACTAAAGTACTTACCGATCAAGGGGCCGAGGTCTAGCGTATTTCCCGTATGCTCCATCGACTCTCCTTTGCTGATTTGAGGGACTACTCCTGAGATGAAGAGTGATATAGCAGTCTTCTTTCCCATCTCCTCTTGAGGAATAGCGACACAGCCATCACACTGCCTGTCAAACGAACAGACCATTTTGTGCACACGTTTGACCTCACCTTCCTAACCACGAGTTTGTCCTGCTCTATGTAACGTATTAATTCGAGTCTAGCTCTTCCTGGCCTCGATCATCTCAACGAGAAATTGAATGTGTTCTGGCCAGCTTTCGTCTCCTCCGTGATTTGACTGTAGAGATAGAGATAGACAGGGGTTAGCTAGCTCTCAAAATATTCCGTGCTCTGTGAAATTAAAGTCATCCTCGGGCAATATTCGAAGCCTCTCAAGACAAAGCGCATGTAGCGCAACAAATCGAGACAGCGCAAGCTGCGCCAAAAAGGCTGCAGCAAAGATAAAATGAGACTCAACCCTCCACCCCTAATCACGTATGTGCAATCAAGAACTTCGTTCTACTTGCTCTCAGGCTCTAGGGTTGCTGCTCATCGTGTAGGAGACACGTCCTGACTCTCTTTGCTGATACGGAATCTATGTTGCTCAAAAACCCCCTTCCGTTTGTCCTCCCGATATGGCTGATAAGCGTTAATGGCATGGCGGCGGGGCCAAATCTCAATTCGAGCCTCTCATCAGGCCCAAAGACCTTCTCACTTGGCATCAATTGCCGAGGCAATTTTTGGTGTCCATGGGTCTCAAGGCCGTCAAATCACATCCTCAGGTACCTCCTAGATTGGATGAACAAGACCATGCATGATACGGACATCTATTTCCATGGAGCACACATTGCCTGCACAACTTTGTATGCAGATCGTTCTGGAAGGGGTGCAGCGTTCTGTGTTTACACACAGGGACACAATGTACCTCCGCCTGGAATAAACGGCTCGGAAATAAAGAGGAAGCTTACGCTGCTGAATGAGCATGGGTGTTTTGCTTGTGGCAGCATACCATTAGCAGAGGATAACGATCCAAACGCGCTGGGAATCTTATCGCTGAATTATGTCTTGAAATCGGATTGCAAGCCGATCTCGAGCCAACACTCTCCAATCTGCAGGCCGAATATACTAGCTCCTGCTGAAACTTCGGACTTGCAACCCTCGACGGCATTCTTTCCCGTTATTCAGTCGTCCAACCTTACGGATACGACTTCTTTTCCTAGAGTTGCAGAGTCGCAATAAAGAAGCTTAAGGCGCTGGCGGAAGGACTTAGCCGAGGGGTGAGTGGAATATATGAGAGAGGGAATGGTATTTCCATGAAAGCGGAAGACACAAGGGCATTGAGCTGTCGGGCTGGCAGTTTCGAGGTGTCATTTGCAAATTTAATATTTATGATATATAATAGCTTGACATTGAAAGGACGTGGACAAAAGGGCCATTGACGCAGGGCAGATTTGAAATGGAATGATGACTTTTCGGCGATTTCTGCTATGACCATGATATCTTACAAAGCCTTCATCCGTACTCATCTCCTGTAGCGTCACCCTTCTATTGCTTCGCCGTCTCTCCTCCAGCATTTGCTTGCTTTAAAAAGTCCCTAACGAGGCCCGCATCAGCAATCCCGCAATATCCGTGTACTGCTGGTGTTCACGTACTGTATAAATTGCTCCTCGTCCTTACTCCCAGCATTGATGGCTGGGCCTTGCGCTTTTGCCTTCTCTTTCCCTGACATTGCATACGCTGTCCCGGCGAAAGTTGTGCCGAGTGTGATGATGGCAAGCTAGTATAGGTCAGTTTTGTTTCTACAGATCTAGAGTCGGCAGAGGTGGAAGATCGTAGGGGATTTACAATATGGGAGCCGACTTTGCGACCCATCACTGTATATTGGGCGACCATCCTGAACTCTGAGATGAAGTTCTTAGGTAAGTTTCTCGGTGTTAGTCGTCTACCTCAGGCGAATGGTAGAAATTGAAGCTTGAGATGTTCCTGCTCCTGCGTCTGCTGCGGCAATTTGCAGGCGCGATTCTTGGCGCATCCCTGCCGAATTCTGATTGTTGAAATGGACCACTTCCATATCTTCATCTCAGGCTTTGATAATCAGAGGACTAGGCGGACCCTCGAACAACGGACTAACTCAATAATAGAACTTCATGCATTGTTTCTTGATCCGACTTTACTGAGGTTCATTGGCCTAGCCGTCATCTGAATACCTAGTCATGCCGAGTAACGACGACCTCAAGGCCGTGGTACAAAGAAAAGCCAAGCCCTCGGGCGATGATCCACTACCTCGAGTCAAGCTCCCAGAGACTTTACAACAACGTGTAGATGATGAAGAAACATTGCTGGATCAAATCTACGACGGAACGTAGGTAACATAGCGAGACTTGTCTTCAGGAGAATGGACTGATCGTCTTACAGAGCCAATCAATCCACAGACTCCAACCTTCGATATGCGGCGTATGCTTCTCGATTTCGTACTATCCTGCTGAGCGCCCACCGCTATGTGGCTTATACCTCAGACATTGGAGAGTCTTTCCGGCCAATAGCGCATCCTTGGCTTGTCACGGGAGCGTATGGCATTTCGTGGGCCTACCTCGTCGGAGATGTAGGGCACGAGGGCTACAAAGCCTACCTGAGGAATCAACGAACCAGACATCCCGGCGTGCCTGGAGTTGTGGCTACGAGGTCTTCCGATGCCAGAGAGGTGCTGACCGCCACAGATGAGAAGCCTGAAGTTGGACATGTGCCTGCCATTGAAGACTTTCGAAGTGTCATGGTGCAGAGAGCGGTATTCCAGGGCATAGCGAGTATGGGATTGCCTGCTTTCACGATACACAGTATTGTGAGATATTCCGGGAGGGCTTTGAAGGGTGCTAAGAATAGGACTATTAGGACTTATGGGCCTATAGGTGTAGGTCATCCTCTCTAAGGTAATGTGGCTCTCATTTGCTTAACGGTTCTGCCATAGCTTGGTCTGGCAGCAGTACCGTTCCTACCCTTCATGTTCGACAAACCAATCGAGAAAGCCGTCGAGTGGACTTTCCACCAAGCTTTCGAGACATTTGGCGGCTCAGATGCTGTTTCTCCCAAGCCAGCAACAGGGAGAGTCACCAAATTGCTAATAGAGAGTGAAAAAGGTTTGCAGAAGGATAAAGAGCTGTAGAAGACAGTATTGCATTTTGGCTTGCTTGGGGATATGTATGTCTTGCGGTTTTGTGTTGCATGATACCACTTATTGCCAATTCACTTTGCTCCACTTAGTCTATCTAATCTCGCTTAGCCCTCGGCTTCAGGGATGATGAAGATAGACGCGCACTCTATTATGTGCTTCCAAGACACCTTTGTATTCTATCGTGCAGTCCATGACACATCCTCCTTCGTCCATCTTATCGCCGTCTGATGCACAATGTCAATGCTATGTCGGCCAAAGGCTTTTGAAGGGGATAAAATTTGGACTAACTGGGAGGAAGCTGCAGTTTTCTGCAGTGGGACTGACCGTCGATATCATTTGAGGGTCAAACTTGATGAAAATCCTCAACCGGCCTCCGATGGACCTGATTTCTCAATGTTTGGGCCTGCAGTACGGGGCACCGCCTCACTTCCGAACACATGGGACCGATCAAACTCTTCAGAACATGACCCTGATTTCACGAGGCATTGTGATATTCCAATTGCCGCAACCCCTACACACTCGCTATGTTCGGAATTTGATTCGGAAATCAATGTCAACCAAAATGCTGGCAGCGGCCTTGCGTGTTGGTGTGGTACTTCGCCTATCTCAGTCGTCAGTGTTGACGGTGTTTTGTTGAACCGAAGCTGTCCGGAACACCCCTGTTGGGACCAAACCCGACGTGTTATCAGTGTTGAGACCGTTTGGGACAAACGCTGTCCAGCACGCTCAACCTACAACTTGTTTGATATTGTGAATCAATCAGGGCTGTATTACCGCCATAGGCCAGAACTAATCCCTGTGATTCGCGGGTCTGGCGAGTACTTCGCAATGCTGTTTGAAGACACGAAGCGTCAAGCAAATGAAGCTGAGAGGGAGCGGCTTCATGATCAACAATTCTGGGACAACCTGGGAGGGGATCCGGAATCTGCCGGGTTTACTCGCCAAGGTAAGCAGACATCAATGTAAGACGGATAATAGGTACTGACGTAATTGGAAGGTCCGTTTCCTTTCATGAAATTTCCTCTTGAGCTGCGTAGGAATGTATACAAACATGTCTTTCCCGGTGATGGAGAGCTCATATGCACCTGGTACGTATCAGCACAAGAGTTTTGGCTTATTTTTTCAGTACCTTAAAGTGACTCACAAAAGAAATTTGAAATAGAAGACCTGTTGACATGTATAAGCCCACAAGACTTTGTCTTTCAACATGATACTGATCTAGACTTCTTAAACAGGCCTTCACCAGCACCCTTGCCATTCACCGAAGACATAGATGAAGATGCCTGTACAGATCCTTTGGAATGGGGCACACCCGAAGAGTATCAAGACCTCGATGGATTTGATGAAACTGAAGATTTCTACCTGCCGTCGAATCTACTAGTTGGAGTTGAGCTTCTCGCAGTCAACAAGCAGATAAATGACGAGGCAAGCACGGTCCTCTATCAGAACCGACGTTTCCGATTCAACAGCCATCAACTTACCAGATTGCTCACAAATCGCAATCTCTTTGATCAACTTTGCCATATCCAGCTGGAAGACTTTGCGCACAATCGATTCTTGAATCTGGTACCGATTGTCAAGGCGCTGCTCGGAGGTCAACGCGTCAAAGACATCACCATCGGTAAAAATACAGCTAACCTATTCTTGCACTGGACCTCTCAGTCTCTAGGAAAGTGTGAGAGCGGCTGGAAGGCGCAGGGGCAAGTATCCGATTTCGAAGGATACTATGATGCAACCATTCGTCTGAGGGTCGGCGCTTTGCCGAAGCTGTCTTTTTACAATTTCACGAAGTTGAGAGAATGGAACAAAGTTGATGGATACTTCCATAAGTATGCTGGATACGCAAGCCGCCCTGAGGTTGTAGTGGAGTTGGAGGAGGGAATGTGCCATCAGCTTGGGGCAGGGCTGATTGACAAGACACGATGATCAGACAAGAGAAGGCCAAACCGGCAACTGTGATCTGTGGTAGAGGAGCCTGAATGTATGGTCATTCTCATCGGTTGTATATTGCAAATCGCTGATAAAGCTACCAGATCTTTCCAACGACAGCGAAACCCTCTACATGTGTTGCCCTTTTTCCCCCCAGCGCTTCAGATGTTTCGAATCGTGATCAGCAGTCATAACAGTAAGCGCAAAACACCAATGAAATCTTGGTCAATTTGGCTGACAGCGTCCCCTTTCGAGATTGAAAAAATCGGGTGCATCAGATATCGCTTCACGGAAGGCCATTGTTCGATACTGCTCTTATCGGCAGGCAAGGAACTACCGCGATGATGGCTAGTGTGACTCTAGCAACAATAATCATCCTTCACAGCCAACTATGTAACATGACCATGGACTCCGTGATGATTCTTGAAACTGCAGACGCAAGGCAGGAAAGGCAGCTTCATGCTGCGATGATTATACAATTTTCAAAGATCCTTGACATTGCTCTATCGGGTGATTTCTTATACAGTTTCTATTGGAACATATTCAGCTCGCATGCTTTCCATTATACATGCATAGACGCCAGCGACAGGATCTTCGATTGCTGCTTGTTCCGCAGCTCTGCACCAACCACCCCTGTATGAAACATCAGTATCCAGCATTATCTGATTTCCTACAAATGTTGAAAGCTCACCGTTTATCCTCGTACCCAAAGGCTCCCCATTCTTTCCGATCAAGGCGCAAGCATTATCGTCAAATCTAACAACCATGCCATCCTTCCTCTGAACCTTCTTGGCGGTCCGCACGATGATCGCATGCCTAATGTCTCCTCTCCTGACCTTATTTGCGGCTGCCGCGGAAGTGCTACCAGGGCCGCCATCGCCCATTGAGCGGGATTTTTGAACAACTACTATGATGCGGTCACCTGTGATGTTTGTCAGCATTACGGAGAGCGTAGGGTAAGACATGATGACCATACCAACCCTGCCATGTCTCTTCATACGTAGATTTGCCACGCACTCAACGAGAGTCGCGCCTGAGTTGTCGATGCAATTCAGCATTGTCTGAGATAACGAGTGAGCAAACGTCCGACCGCCAACCACCTTGCAGTCTGCAGTTTGATCATACCTTGAGCTGTATCATGACGCCTTCACAGGCCTCCAGGCCAGGAATAGCAGCGTCGCACAGTATCAGAAGTTTAGTGATGTCCAATTGAGGGCTGAAGACACAAATAGTCCGTTGCGGGAGATCGACCGCGGCTGGAGGCAAAATCCCGCCTGGAGACCTCGAAGCCCCGAACAGCCTCAAGACTATCCTGCTCACAGACTTGCGTTCTCTCACTCGTCGCTCATTCCCGAACGCATGGCTGTGGAATTTGTGAGAATGGTGGAGGTGTTTCTCCGTTTGCCCTTTCCTTTCCTTGTGTTGTGAAGTAACATTCATTCATTTATCTCCCCAGCGCGCAGTGTGTTCCTTCCACACGGAGAACTCCAGGTCCAAGCCACATAAGCTGAACACCTACACTTCCCTCGGATACCTTGCCCCAGTTTCCTTTCAGACAACAAATCAAGTTACAAAATCTCTTTTCGGCTCACTTGTGCACAATGGGGCGATCGCCCAAGTATGCGACGCCAGAAACTCCACCGAAGAAGGGGCGACTGACTGTCACCCAACTTGCGGGCTACGATGATATTTTAACAGACGCTCTTGTTGACCATGTATGCGGCTCCCTCTGCATGTTTACACAATGGAAGACATGATTCTCTAACGACTAGCTCAGGTGTACTTCTGGACCACGATCCGAAAGAATCGATCAAAATACAATCTGACTCGAGGGATCAGTGAAGAGGACGTCACGGCTATTCTATTCCGAGATGTGGTTATTGGTAGAGATTCACACAAGGCCGAGCTCGCTTTGCTCGAGCTTTCCGGGCTCAAGAAGTACGTCAATCTGCTGAGAAGCGATAGAGAGAAAGAGGATTTCCGGCGACACATGCGAAAATACATAAATATCTGGTTGCCGGATTGTCCATTTGAGGTCTCGACTACTAACAGATACACCATTGTCACCCACGAAGCTGCAATTACAGCCAGACGACCCATCAAGAGGGGTGAGACGATCAAGTATCTCTGTGGCAATAAAGTAGAAATGACGCCTGAAGAGGAGAAAGATCTTGATATTACTAGGCGTGACTTCAGTGTGGTCATGACCAGCAGGAAGAAGACACCTTCGCTATTCCTGGGACCAGCACGCTTCGCTAACCATGACTGCAAGGCAAATGCAAAACTTGTGCCTCGTGGATCTGAGGGGATGTTGGTAGTTGCTGAACGTGAGATCGCTGTAGGAGACGAGATCACAGTCAATTATGGCGAGCATTACTTCGGCGAGGACAATTGCGAGTGCCTATGCGCTACGTGCGAGGCTGGGGCACGGGGAGGATGGCCAGGAGAAGGGAAAAGTGAAGTCACTAGTGGCTTGTCTACCCCTGAAGAAGAATCTGAGGTTGAGACCGCAAAGTCACCCCAGTCCACAAGGACCAAAAGACGCGAATCGCCAACGGATTCAAGTCTCACTAGTCTGACTTCCTTCAACACTGACGGCGAAGAAGTCATAGACGAGAGCACCCCTAAGAAGAAGCGAAAACTCAGTGCCGAGAGAGATCCAGCACCACTTGACATCGGGATTTTAGAGAACACCTTGTTGTTATCACCAACGGCAAAGACTGCAAAAGGGGGTTCCCCGTTACGCAATGTCTTACATGTCGAAGATATAATCATTGAGCCAGAATCGGATCGATCACAGTCCCAACAACATCTATCGCTTAAGGAAGCTGGTCAGCACGGGAAGACAACTTCAGCCGATGACGCGTTGCTTTCTGGTATAAGAAGTGCATTCGCAGGTGTAGGGAGTTTCAGAAGACCAGCATCACGGCGGCCTGAAAGCAAGAATCCAGCTCAGAACGTTCACGCAAATGCACGCTCGAATAGCGAGTCAGATGTGCCCTACAGATTCAGCAGTCCATTTTCTTTCCTGACAGGCAAGACGTCAAGCAATGGGTCCTCTGGACGCCATAAACAGTTCTTTCACCGTGCAAGGACCAATCCCTCTCAAGTTCACTCAAGGAAGCAAAGTCTGGGAGCGTCCAGTTTCTCTAGTGGGAGAAACTCTATCTTCGACAACCTTTTTCCCCAACTTTCAAGCTCCGCCACTACGCCAAGCGCTAATTTCTCTTCCACGATCGACTGGAATACAGCTGGAAAACCTGGGGCCTGGCCTTTCAGCAGCGGGTCCTCAAGTGCTCTCTCTTCACCTCTCTCCTCCCTCACCTCAATCGCCGAAATCGACGATTCCACCCTGATTGTCACCCCCAAACGTGGACCTAAGAAGAGAGGGCGACCATGCAAATCTGGGGGGATCATCAAGCCGAAGCCAGTGCCTCGCACCCCTCGGAAAACTCGTATCCTACAACCTACCATTGAGATAGACATCCCCAGCCACCGCACGCCTGGTGATTACATTCGCACCCGCCTTCTCCTCGGCGAAAGCCACTCCCGCTGGGTCGACTGCCGCACTTGCGACACCTGCTGGGTTCAAGCAAACGGGTACCAAACCCGCAAGGAATGCCCGCGCTGTGAGCGTCATAGCAAGCTTTACGGCTATCAATGGCCGAAGACGGAAAAGGCCGGTAAGCACGACGATGAAGAGCGTGTGATGGATCATCGGACTGTGCATCGCTTCATCCCGCCGGAGGAAGAGAAGTTCGAGATCAAGAAGGGAAGGGGTGTGGGGAGGATTGGTGAAGGAGGGGTTGAGAGCGAGAGGTCGGAGAGTACAGGTGATGATCTTGGGTCGACGGAGAGGACGGAGTCGAGGAGTGGGACGGGGAGGCAGATTAGGGGGCCGAGACCACTGGTTTATACGAGGTAAATGTTTGACACGAACCGGTCGACCGTAATGCTGCCTCCTCTCTGGCATATCTCGTGCTTTCTCTGCGGCGACAGACTCGGAGGGTCAGAGAGCCCGTGATGGCTGGTACATCATTTAGGAAAAGAAATCCCGGCATCGATGAATTGCATACGATACCCTAGGCATAATCCAAGCGATGATTTCAAGCGGTATATACTTGTAACACTAGCCTAAATGTATTCAACAACTTAATGCCGAGGGTCCCTACCAACACGTACGCACAGGCTGTTGACCTCCATCTGAGCTATTCCTCGGGAAAACCCCGTCACTATGGCAATCAATTTGCTTTCAAGCCCATATAGCTTGATAACGACAATGCGCTTTCCCGGACCTCCTTCCAATTTGAAGTCTCTGTCACCATGCACAACGGCCCATCCTTTGATAGAGTCTCGACACCTGTTTCCCAAACGAAGACCAATTCTCCACCAAACCCCCGAGGGGTACCGGACATCAAGGTCACCAGACCCAACAGCGAGCCGACTATAAGAGTAAAGATCCACTGCAAAGGAACCACCCTATATTGCGGGTGGAGGCGGTGTTTGGCATTATCGAGGGGAGTCATGTCCAGATGATTCTCCGATCACGGGAACCGATGCCGATAGAACGCTCTGATTGAGGGGATTGTTCCAACGGAATGACACGGTCACGGGGTCGAGGGCGGAGGGTGCGGTTTGTTTTGTGTTTATGGTGTCATGGCGTCTGTGAGGCCGCTGCTGTTGTAATGCATGGTAAGCAACAGGACGGCCATCCCGGTGAAGGAGATCAGCATTCGGTAGATGAGCGGAGGGAATTTGTCTCTTTCGCCACGGCCGAATGGGTTCTGTAAGCTGTTGGTCGGGTAATATAAGGATGGGGTGCGGGGACGATTTGGCCCACTGGTCTGGACCCTCTCCCTTGTGGGTGTGTTGGAGCCTGGAAATGTCGGAGCTGCTTGGCGTTTGGAGAGATGAAAGGTAGTGTAGCGATTTCAACATGATCATCTTGAATGACGGCTTGATAGCTGGGATACAAGGATCTTGGAGACACCGAGAAGGCGATCCGACGTGAACGGCTCTGACTAGGAAATTGGATGCCATGTAATCGTGCAAGCGAAGAAGGAGAAGTGGGATTCAACATTCTCTCCTCGACGACCATTCGTGACAAGGATATACAATTGCGAAAAGCTAATCAAACTTTGCAAACGCCAGCTCATACGCTAATGCTAGAGTCATCCTTGCGTGCTGCAACATGTGCTTGAAATCCAAATACTCCAGTTTGTCCTGCGTGGTATGAATCTTGTTGTCACTGTACTTGAAGTCTGATTCGATCACGAATGCGGATGGATAGCCCGCTTTCGAGGCTGAAGCATGGTCTGAGCATGCGTAGCCTAAGATTCATCATCAGCAAATAGTTTTCCTTCAAAGTTTGAGGGATGGCATACCGCATTTGGTGAGAACATAAGGGATCGAGCAGTACTGTGTAATGATCTCCTTGATGAACTCAGTAAGAGCTGGGTTGACAAAATCCGTAATCACTCCCACGCTCTCCGGCTCCCCAGCTTCGAGTGTCCTGTGGGTGTAGCCAGTCATATCTTGTTGCAACATCGCCTTGATGTCTCTGCCATTTTTCTCATATGAAGAAAAGATGGCCTGACTACCGAGAAGCCCGCCTTCTTCGGCAGAGTACCATTGAAATTCGACGGTGTTCGATGCATTGCCTTTAATGATGGCTTCCGACTGGAGCAACACTCTTAAAGCTTCGAGGATGGTCACCGTTCCGCTACCATCATCGTCGGCTCCTGGAGCCGCAAGTATTGATGGGAAAAACAGATTGATGCTGTCTTGATGGGCCCCAATCACTACAGTCTTCTCGCTCTTGCCAGGTATAGTGGCGATGATAGAGTTCTGTCCCCAAGGATGCTCGAAGGTCTCAACATGTGCACCATACTTAGCAGCACCAGATTCAAATATCGTTTGGTTCACTTTGCCATAGAGCCAAGCTGACGACTCAGCACCGTAAGTCGACTTGTAATAACGGGTATGGAATGACGTGAATTTCTCCAAGTTCTTATGCATATTCTCCTGCTTCAACTCTTTCAAGAGAGGGCTGAGGCTGTCATTGTAGGCAGGCTTCTTTGGAAAATTCACAGTCTTCTCTTTTCTAGCTTCTAACGCCCTCAGCATGCCGAGGTCAGGAGTGTCTGTTATATCCATGAAATTGATGCCATCCTTTCCAAAGTTAGTACTCCGTTTCCGATATGGATAAGAACCGGCCCTTACCCGTCGTAATGCCCACTTTTCGTCTTCTTTAATCCATCTCGTCTCTCCAGGTGCCAATTCAACAAGATAGCGGTCTTCTGCTGCGCCGGCATCAAGGGGAGCCTGCTTAGGTTGAGAGAATGACAAGGCACCAGCGGTTGAAAGTCCAGCAATGACGGGAACGATAAGTTTCATGATGGGCGCAATGGACGGTATGCGAATGATGAGACAGTATTGATATACGGAAACGATACGAATGTAGTAACAAGTCCAAGCTACGATGTAGGCAGCTTGTCGTCGCACTTGCAATTGAAGGCATCATTCCCGGTGATAGCGGACCTTACGGATAATCATCGGCAGTCGCTGTCAACAACTGATAATGAGCGAGTGTGATACTCTGGAAAGAGGCTCTTCTTCAACTAGATAATGTAAGGGAACGAGGCCTCCACTCAAGGACTTTTTGCGGAGACATCTTGTGGATTTCGTCCACTCTCCAAGTCCGGAATGCCATGACAGCGCAGACACGACAGAGCATACCCAGAAAGGATCAGTGACTCGATGTTCAAAAATCGGGGTGACTGTGCTGAGTAAGGTACCTTGAGTTTTCTTACATATACCCCTGAGCTAACCTCTTCGGGATTATCATTTTCCCAGCGTCGAGCGCCGCGAGGAGGTGCAAAACCTTTGTGTATTGATCTGAAATCTGGGGGACGGCTTCATTCAATTCCGTTGTTGCAAGATCCGTAGAGGTTTCCGTCCCACTGCCTCAAATGGCTTCCTGAGTGGCCAATTTCTAAAATCTAATATCACACATGTCTAATGTACATCATTGTATGAACGTCCTAGGATATTTTTGATTATGTGCCCATTCCCTAGTCACACTAAGTGATGTTCCCGTCCCAATTGAAGCCCATTTTTCCAGTGAAGAAAATGCGGCCACGGCGGTCCACCGGCTTTCCTGAGCAGAAGTCCTCCCAAAATCCCTTGACCCGCGTCACCATAGTCCCTCAACTTGAATACTGGTGCAGCTGTACCGTCTTGACAATTCCGTCCTTATCGCCCTCAAAGCGAGTCTTTCTTTGTTGGCCCCAGAATTCCTCTTCATGTCCGCCAGCCACGTCAGTTGAATAAGGCCCCTTTTCAACCTCGCTCAGCTCCATGCCATCTGACTGTGAGTTCCTAGACCCGAGGCCAGCCATAGCACCTTTACTTGCTATCCTTTCTTCACTTTCGCTCCTCAGATAACCATCCATGGCCATGTGGCTCGGCTTCCGTCGACTGTTAGTCGTGCTTGAAAGGACGAATTTATTGCCCGATTGAGGACCTCTAGTGCTCTTGAAACTTCCGAGACGGAAGACGCGGCTGAGTAGTGGCCAGCAATGGGGGATGTTGGCGACGATAACAGCGGTGGAGGTTTCGCCGGCATACCAATTCAGATAGACGAGGGAGCCATAGCCTGCGGTAAAGTTGTAGTAGCGATTAAGGACGGCGGAGAGGATTACGAAGACACCAAGGGAGAAGACACCGCAAAGGACGAGTTTCCTAAGAGTACGAGAGTCAGTGAATCCCCGAGATAGGAGCTCCTGAAAGGGGAGATGATACCTTGTCAGAGGCAGTTGAGCTTTGATCAACAACGGTAATGGCAGGGCCAACATCATTAAATCAGAGGAAATGTTGAACACAGCATCGGTGACGAGATGGTGATAATACGAGGCACATTGCGCTGTACAACAGGAAGCCCGGTGGTCAGCAAACGTTCGAAGCCGCCATGTAGTTCCCAGGAATAGGGGAACGAAAACAAGACAAGGATAGGCCAGACTTACAATTAGTAACAGGGACCCGCCAGTACTGCTCTATTGGCTTACACCAAACGCCCAAAAATAAAATCTGGACAACGATATATCCGAGCACGCAGTACACCCCGACGTATTTGACCAAACGATGCTGCTTTGGCAATCCGAGACTAAGGGTTCAATTGTCAGTCTGCTGATCCTTTGGAAAGCCTACCCCATGGCTGTTTCTCTTGGAGCGACCGGCTCCACGAGCATCTGCAACCATCACAGGTTGAAGGGTTGGGAAGACTCACGTCATGTGGTTATATAAGAGGAGCAAGCAAGCCTTTATAAGCCAGACTGTCGCTAATTTGAATTGCTCGCCGATGAAAACAAATTTGCTGCCGTAGACCGCATTTTGAACCTCGTCCGGTGTGAGGGTTTCGAAGACTCCAGGAGCAAGGTAGTTGCTGAGATTCGCAGACACTTGGTTGATAGATACAATGACCCCCGTGTAGGTGATCTGGAAATGTCGTACCTTTTGTCAGTCAATGCATCGGGCAAATTAAGAGCGCATGTCGGGCCACAATGCGTGAATACAGAGTCGTGGTTTCGAAGAGTACGAAGTGTGGCTTGCTTAAGAAACAGGGTAGCATCTTACGACAACGAAAAGCATGATGTAGTCGTCAAGCCGCAGCTTCTTCAAAGAACCAAATAAGATCCTTCGAGAGGCTCTAGAGGCAATTGTCAGTACACTTCGTGTCGTCTTCGAATACGCATGAAGCAAGGCATACAATCTGGCTGCAACGAATAATATTGCGACGGCATAAAGAGTCCATGACTCAATCGCCAGAGCCTGAACTTGATCGGCCATAGAATAGTGGTGAGCGGAGTTGTGTGTATGCTCCTGGAGTCCACGTAGACCTGGGCACACCAGCCGGTTCGAGGGAGTGCAGTTTTCGTCAATACATATCGCAGAATTTTTGATTAGGGAATCTCACGTCTAACCGAAGCCCCGCCTTATCGCAGAGGTTGGATCTCGACAGAGCAGAGTGTACCTTGCAGTAGTAGCTGCTACCGACAGCGACACCGGCTACATCTGCATGTGGCCATAACGCTAGATCTAGAAGCATTGGCCAGTATCAGGGGCAAAGCCACACGTGAGGAAAGGGATGGGTCCATCCGTGACCCCCAATCCACGGCCGGAGATGCGCAAGAGACGGCGTCAAACCTTACATTAGCTAGGCGCAACTTTCTTTCGCTGGCAGGAGAAATAGGAGAGAAGAAAGAAGAAAGAAGAAAACGGGAGCAAGATCGTCATTGCTGGTTGATACGAGAAAGCCCAGCACAAGAACGCCGGTACCTACACGTCGAGAGCGGCGACATTCCGGGCTGACAATCGGTTGAGGATTTTGCAGCGCACAGATGTCCGGGCGAGGGAGCAAATGAAGCAGTCTCGGAACCTTGGTTGAGACGATCTAACGGTGGTTTGTGCGAGCAGAGTTTTACGACGGGGGTGGGGGTTCCCGTGGACAAGGCCCACAGATAGGAGACCCGTAGAGTTCTCCCGTCGGAGTTCGACCTTTCGCTTACTCTGTGCTCTGACCATGGAATTCGCCAAGGAGGCCAGATGACTAACAGCCTTTATGTCCAAGGCTCGACTCGCCACTCGCACCCGGCGCGGCAGGCCGATAGATTGGCAGACTGAAAAGGTCGATGCGTGGTGGGTGGAGATGGCAGCGTGCCGCACATCGGCCTTTAGCGCGGGAGGGAAGCGTTTGACCGGGGGGGGCCGACACAGGGGCGCGGTCCAGAAGGGCAAATCATAAACATCTGACGTTTACACTTTACACTTTGGACCCGTGCGGATTGTCTTGGACCTTGGACGGCCTAGTGCTGAGATGATCAGGAGCACCGGAGTTCGAGGCCCTATGAGAGTGAAGCTCACCGCCTCCACATGTGGAGGATGCGTAGGATGCATGCGGACAATCAATGATGATGGGCACGATAGGTACTGGTAATAAAGAACAAGGAGGATGGCGACTGTGGGATCCCGCGGGTGATGCACGACTTACATATCTATCGCGAGCCGCAGGATGCGCCGTCCATGCCACGCGATGCTATGCAGCCGAGCTACCACAGCAGGAGAGAACAATAATAAATTGATAATATCAAAATGACAGCAGCAGTGATACCGACAGTAATCACAGACACTCTCCGCTCTCATGGTCTCACTGCGAACCCTAGACTCAATTCGGATCTGGCTCGAGTCGCTAACGATTGGGCGGGTGTGATGGGCGTAGCATCTAGACCGTGGGTGTTCCTCTCGGCAGCAGAACCTTGCGACCACGGCTGCGTTGTCGGGCCCTCTAGGAGACACTAGATGGCGTGCTAATGTGCAAGATCAAGCCCCCATCCACCACCTGCACCGGGTAGACTTGATGCTGCTACTGCAGCTCCAACTTCCACCGGACCTCCGCTCGACCCGTGCTTTCATACATGCAACCGCCATTCCCCATCAATTCAATTGACCTTGCGCCCGCAGCGACTCTCCGTCCTTGACGTTCGCTGCAGCATTGAAACACTCTCGCCGACCCTCAACATCATGCTCGCCAACGAGATTCCTCCCGCCGACCTGGAGAAATCGGGCGCCGCGCTCGGCATCTCCACCACCAGCTGCAACTCGGTCGAGAAGAGCACCTTCGAGTCCTCGTCGACCGCGCCGCATCTCATCCCCGTCCCATCCAAGTTCCAGAGCTGGAATGCCCGGATCGAAGCGCTCGCCGGCCTCGAGGCCCGCGGCATTGTGCGAGTGCTGCCCGAGGAGCGACAGGCCCCGTCCAATCTGGGGTATGCGCAGATGGCCATGATCTGGTTCGGCGCGAACGTGGTCGCAAACAATCTGGCGGTCGGTCTCCTGGGGCCTCTGTTGTTCGACCTGGGGTTTGTGGACAGCGCCATGATGGCCACCTTTGGGAGCTTTCTGGGGTCGATACCGACGGCGTATATGAGTATTTGGGGTGCGCAGAGTGGCAATCGAACCATGGTAGGATCTCTATTCACTTGGCCATGACTGGTGGAGTCGCAGGAGCTGATGCAGCTAGATTGTGGCTCGATATTTTATGGGATACTGGCCCGCAAAGCTCGCTTGCCTGCTCAATATGATCCTGATGGTCGGTTACGCGATGATCGCCTGTATCATCAGCGGTCAACTTCTCTCCGCCGTGAGTGGGGGAAGCATGACCATCGCAGTTGGCATCGTCATCGTTGCAGTCATTAGCTGGGTGGTTGCCGTCTTCGGCATGGCCATCTTCCAAACTTACGAGCGGTACGCCTGGATCCCCCAAGTAATCGTCCTTTTCATCCTCATCGGCTCGGCCGCCCCGCATTTCGATGCTTCTCTTCAATCTACTGGAGGCACATCCGCAATAACCGCCCATCGTTTATCCTTCTTTTCGCTCTGCCTGTCAGTTCCCCTTTCCTGGGCTGCTGCCGGTTCCGACTTCTACGTTTACTATCCTGAATCAACCAACAAGCGCCTCACCTTTCTCATGACCCTTATTGGCCTCACACTCTCATTTGTCTTTGTCACCCTCATTGGAGTAGGCCTCGGCTCTGGCGTCAGCACAACGCCTGCTTGGTCGGACGCCTATGGGATTTCGTCCGGTGCCGTGATTCTGGCTGGTTTCGGCGGCCTCGGTGGCTTCGGCAAATTCTGCGGCGTGGTCATCGCTTTGGGTGTCATTTCGAACAGCGTTCCAGGAACGTATGCAGCTGCCCTCGGTTGCCAGATTCTTGGTCGATACGGCAAAGCTATTCCCCGTTATCTCTGGGTCTGTGTGATTGTCGTCATCTACTTTGTTTGTGCCATCGCAGGTCGCAATCACCTCTTCGTCATCTTCCAAAACTTCCTCGCTCTTATGGGGTACTGGCTTATCAGCCTCACGTCCATTGTTCTCGAAGAGCATGTTCTCTTCAAGAAAAACGTGGGCTTCGATTGGACCAGATGGGAGGATCAGAAGTACTTACCTGTTGGAATCGCCGCGTTGGTTGCGTTTTTGATTGGGTGGGTCGGTGCCATTATCGGTATGGATCAGGTGTACTTCGTTGGACCAGTGGCAGCATTGGTTGGCGACAACACGGGCGCTGATATCGGCATCTGGCTGGCGGCTGCTTTCACGCTTATTGTTTTCCCCCCGCTGAGATATCTTGAGCTCAAAAAAATTGGGCGGTAGAGGAATTACTTGCATAGAGCATAATATACTGAGATGACATGTACATAGCATAGGCCCGCCATCCAAATCAGGTACGTTCGACAAAAACAATCGCACGGTGCAATTTCTTTCTAGTGCTCCACAATTTGGGCTTATTATTTGATCGCTCGCGAACATACTTAGCACAAATTGACTAGTCTTCTAACACCCCGCGAAGCATTCAACATGTTAAGCTTGACCAGAACTGTCGATAAGGGACCGTGCCAGACCGCCGAGCAAAAGAAGAGAGCAAAATAATCGCGTTCATTAAGAAAAGGCCCTGATACAGATAAAGTCGTCCGGGGAAAAGTAAGGGGCAAACCCAAGAAAAATCCGGGAACATCAGGCCAAACCATGATGCGGAAATTGGAATGGTCAGACCATGACCCAAAGGGGGCGAGCCCGGAGAAGAGGCGATGGAGGTCTACCACTATCTTGGTGTGGTGGGAGACCAACATACGCCTCACGGCGCGCTGGATCGCCCACAGTAATGGACCAGGTTCGTAGGCCATAATAAGATGCGATCGAATGAACCAGCCAACGTCTAAGGCAATTAGCATTGGCTCACATGAATCTTTACCGTAGCCAAAGATACGTACCCAAAGCTGGCCCCCTGGTCATTAGCCAGGCTGTCAAAGACAAGCCGGTCTCTTTCAATATCGGTCTCGTCTAGGTTTCTGGACTTGGGAGATGGGGGCATATCATTCATTTGTCCATTCCTGCCAACGAAGACAATCTCTTCGTCTTCAGAGTCCAATTCGGGCTCCTCCTTGTCTTTCTTGGCAGCTTTGTCCTCCCAAGCCCTAACAAAGACTCGTACTTGCTCTTCCAGGTCTTTCAACAAGCCCTTGGCTGCTTTGGCTTTCTTGAGCTTTTCGCGAAGCTCGCGGGGGATCTCTCCAGCACTTTCGTCCGAGGCTTGGGCTTGCTTACGAGCGGCTTCCCGCTTCTTTTTCTCGATATCGGCGCGGGTAGCAAGATCTTGGTCCCAGAGTGGCGCAAGGTAGTAGGGAACGGTATGTTTGGGATGTGTGGGATGGATTTCCCAGTCACTTGCCAACGGAGGCTGAGCCCAGGGATTATTGAGAAGCCGATCTGTAGAAGGCCACGAGGGTCAACAAGACAATCCGTATCACACTACTTGTGTCTGATACGAACCGTTCTCCCATCGAGTACGCCGACGACTTCCCTCTTTGCCCTTAAGAAGAGCCTCACGACGCTTCATGCTATCGCGTCGGAGCGGCTCACGGCGCGGACGGTAGGCAGAACGAACATCCTCAGCATTGCGTTCATGCTTTGACGCAGCGTTTTCATCGAGGTCAATTCCGAGTGAGACTGATGTGCCACGGACGCCGACTGGAGAATTTAATGAGACGGCACTGAGAGACTCTGTAGCTTGCTCAGTCCATGCCTCGATGTTGATTGAATGGCTGGTATCCGCATTGGGAGCGCTCTGCTGCGTAAAGGCGCTGGAAACAGGATAGATAGCCATTGTCGTGCACTATTGCAGAGGGCAGATAAGGATGGAACAGTAGAACAGCAGGCAACAGTTGCAACTCTGCCCTTTACGGGAATGATAAATATTCCGACGAAATGAGTGAGTATATATGTAAGCCACGTCACCACCCAAGCGAACAGCTAGAGGTCAATATTTAATAGACTCAACATGCATACGAGTCACGTATCATGGAGTCATCGGGACTCGGTGGCCAATGATAGCAGCGAAGTCACCCATGCTACCCTGCATTCCCCTCAAGAACGCGTCCAAAGATCGCGCAATCACTACACTCTAGTGATTTGCCATTGGCACAGTATTGAACCACTCGAAGCTTTTGAAACCTATGAAAAATGGCAGAATCAGACGCGAACGTCCTTGCTAATAACGGGGCTGCTTTTCCATTGCATGAAGAGTACCAATACTTACAATTGATCCACAAAGTCCTCCAAGATGGGGAGCATCGTCCAGACAGGTAACCAGGAGTAATGGAAGGTATGATGATGTGTGTCCATGAAGCTCATATTGGTCCAGAACAGGAACAGGGACCCTCTCGCTATTCGCTCCTACGCCCTTACGCTTCTCTCTCTCTCGCCTCTCCACAACTTCCTCATCCCCACTAACGCCTATACTTCCCCTCCTTACCACGAAACGCGTCTTCTTGCGGGCCGTCATAGCTGAGCTCCTTTGGTTCATTGCTGGCTCTACTTCAAGCGTAAGTCTCTCAGAAGCCGGCATAAAGATATGGGATGGCAACGGGAGCCGCGACTTTCTTGATAGCGTTGGACTGTCGCATCGCGAGGTGGGAGACTTGGGACCGGTATATGGCTTTCAATGGAGACATTTCGGAGCTGAATACGTCGATTCAAAAACAAACTATGACGGCCAAGGGGTGGATCAGTTGGTGGAGGTGATACACAAGCTGAAACACAATCCGTACGACCGTAGGATCATACTTTCTGCCTGGAATCCGGCAGATCTTGGGAAAATGGCGCTGCCACCATGTCACATGTTTTGTCAATTTTACGTCTCTTATCCAAGGGAGGAAAGGCCTGAGAGGCAATCCAGCGGAGAATTTACCAAAAAGACGAATGGCGATACGCTGCAACCACCCAAAGGAGTACTCTCCTGCCAACTGTATCAACGATCCTGTGACATGGGCTTGGGCGTGCCTTTCAATATTGCGTCCTATGCTCTTTTGACGCATATGCTTGCTGATGTGTGTGATCTGATACCCGGGACACTCATACAGGCCATGGGGGACTGTCATGTTTATTTGGACCATGTGGACTCGTTGAAACTACAGCTAGAGAGAGAGCCACGAGCCTTTCCGGAATTGAACATCCTTGATCATCATGATGGCAGCATTGATGGCTGGAAGCTCGAGGATTTTGAGATTACAGGCTATAAACCGCATGCGAGTATTCCTATGAAGATGAGCGTGTGACGACTGCTCGTGTGGTCGTCGTCTCTTGCGCTGCATTGTTGAGTAAAGAATGTTCTGATTTTGCCAAAATTCCCGGGCTCTAACAGGTCTCCCATAGCGAGTGATGAAGGTGGCAGCCATAGCGCAGGCTTATGAACAGTGGTTTTCGGGCTTTGGTTACCCCATGATATTGAATTAGTAGGAAGAGATATCACGAATGGACACGCCGTAAGACTTGGTCGGAAAGCGCCATCACGATTGTATAGTTTGTATGGGAGACGATGGTCAAACAGCGCCTGCCGTATGGAAGTGAAAGTATAGGGTAATGATAGAGGTGAGTATACAGACAGCCATCTGGTTTCGCAGCCTGATAGCGGTTTCTGGCTTTATGAGTTGACCGGTGAGTAAGTCACCAACAGCTTGCAGATATCATGAGTCAAAAAGAAATGTTAGACTTCATATCGTTAGATCAACTATCCTGCATAGGTCTCAAACATGGACAAAAGTTCCACTGATTTCAAGGGTATCTCCGAGCGCCATCGCCGTGCTCTTTCATCAAACATCGAAGCGCCGTTGTTATACTCCGTTAAGTATTTGGGCCAACCCCCCTCAATAGGACGATGGTATTCCCATTTGCACATACATCCGCAGCCTTCTCTGCGAAACCAAGTAGCCGTCCAGCCTCAACATGAAAGACCCTCAGCATCTCCTCTTCTCCACCTCCATGGTTGTTCAAGTTCTCCACCTGTAAATTTCTTGCAGCTGCATCTAACATCCTTCCCACGCTCCACTCCTTGTTGTACCAGAATTCCCCCTTAGGGAGCTTGCTGCTGGTTGTATTCGCTTCCGCTTCCACATACAAGTATAATCGCTTTTCGATGGGTACTTTCGCGTCTCCTTTGGCCGTTCTCTTGAGCGTGTTCACTGCAATCAGCCGGCTAGCTGCCGTCGAGGGTTTTGGTTTTGGTAGCACGGCAGCCTGCTTTACTTTGCCCCATACTTTCAGACGACCAAGCGCCGCTTTCGCCTTCTCCGCTTGCGTAGGTCCTGAAGATTGTCGCGCTCCAAGTGGCGTAAGTGTAGAGCAGCTGTGATCCTCCTTTAATCTGTGTTTAAGACAATATTGCCTATTACATGTAGGACACCCAACCCCAACGGAACTGAAAGTATTGATATAAGTCTTGCAAGATGGATGCGAACATTGCGTCGCATTCAGTATTGTAGGCTTTCCTGAACTTGGGGCGTTGGTCGACGGGTCCAACGCAGCAGCTTTCCGCCTAGATGCAGCCCATTCTCCAGCCCGGGGACATTTGTGGGAGTTTTCCGTTCGATGGTCGAGACAGTATGTACCTTTACATGATTCACAGCGAAATGGTAGGAAGTCGAGTTGGTTGCAGTAGGTATATTGACAATGAGACCCGATCGAGTCCAGGTCCTTATCCATAGTTGTGAAGGTTTGGGGTTCTGGTACGGGCGGGGATATAGATGAGGAAGCCATGATGAGCGACTGTCACAGAAGTTATAATGAGATGTAATGGCCGCCGTTCAGGCAGCGTAATCTCGTCAGCTTGACGCCATGAGCTGGAGAAGTCTTGGTAATAGTCGAGAAAGTACCAGAACCGGTGGTTCCACATAAGGCTGAACGCTAGAAGGGTTCACCCCCCCCTGAAGGACCAAAACATATCTCGACTCTAGCCTCATGGTCGGCCAAAAAACACACTCCATCCGTTTAAAGGAAGTTGCCGTAACTATGTAAATGGAAGTTCTACATCTTATTGGAATAATGCTAGATTCTGCGGCTACGCTTCGATCAAGAAGCAGCGTTTTTCTGTCATGATTGTCTTGACCGTCACTCAACTAAATCACATCTATGTTCAACTCTCCTAGATAATATGGGGCCAAAGCCGTTTCCTTTTCCTATTGGCGTTGGAGTGGATATTTGCCGCGTAAATCGTGTTGCAAATCTACTACAGAAGGAAAATATCCGCAACCTTTGGGCTCGGAAAGTATTCACTCGATTAGAGTGGCCGGGGTTGTGCAGGCGACTTCAACGCGCCAATCGTTCAGAAGACGAATCGGCTCGCCAATCGGAGCGAGAGCGAGATAACACAATGGTGCCAGAAAACCTTGGAGATAATGTTTGGATGCTACCAAAGTTGTCAAAGCATTTGGAGGTGCTTAGCGATCCAGAAGCATATTGGTTGACAGTTGCGGACCAGAGGTCGAGATTGGCAATTTTGACGCGTCATCTTGCTGGAAGGTCAGGCTTAATCTCAAAGATCGATCTTATTCGAGTCCGGGCCTGATGATTGATCCTAGGTGGGCCGCAAAAGAAGCAGTCATAAAAGCACATCGCCACCGCCAAATTTACATGCAAGATGTCTCAATAGTACACTTACCACGCCAAATTTCCAAGGACAACAAAGTAGTAGCCTTGATCGATCCAGTCTGTAATACAGTCGAACTGGACGAGCGAGTTGCAGAATTAAGAGGATTGAGGGGCTTCCGCCCTCAGAGTCGACAGTTTCACAAGGGAGAATTATTGAATGAAGGCGAGCATGACGAGTCCGCGCAGGTACCTCAAAAACAGAGTAGCCACTTTAATAGGCGCCGCAAAATCCAAGAATCAGATAGGCAGATCGCTGAAATTAACATTAGCCATGACGGAGACTACGCTGTTGCAGTTTGTATGGCGTTCGATTCGTCGAATATTCATCCAGAAGGACGGCGCATTGTTGATGATGGCAGTGGGCCTCCAATGCATGAGCCGCAATGGGGTGACGAGGGCTGGTTCGAACAAGATGGTATTATACCAAATGACGAAGACTGGAAGAACATGTCATTAGATGACTTGTTGGACGAGCCTAAGCCGTCTATGGATACAGAAGCATATGGCAAAGCTTTCAAGAAGGCACTAGAGGATGCTGAAAGTCATGAAGATTGGAAAATCCCCCCCCTACCATGAGAGTCACCACCTTTGGATGAGGCTCATCAAAAGGTGTGAGGCGCAAAGGCGGCTGCGTTCAAAATGGACTTGAGAATTATGCCATACGCAAGGAGGGCGCGAAATGCCACTTTGGGAGCGTCGAGCTAGACCGCCTACGAAGCTTCTTTGAGCTGCCAGCTTCATGCTTCACGATAGCTTGAAGTGTAAGATAAAAGTAGCCAGAATCTGGCAAATGGCTATTCAGCATCAGATTTTATTTCTAGGCATTTAGAATGCCAGAGTTCGTGGGTGACACGATCTCATGAGGGAGTGCTGAGAACTCATATGGGAACGATTGTTGTATAGTGCGTGGTCCTACAGTGAATATGGTGAGAGCCTTAGGCACGCTTCAATTCCAGCATCAGGTCTGTCATTTAGACTTTCTGGTAGTCTGTTAGTACTGGAGTCGGGATACTGTGGCTCGACCATGTAATGGGAGACTATTTTATATATTGCAATAAGAACGGATCAATTGAGCCTGAAGGGGTATTGGCGCAATGGTAGCGCGTGTCTCTCCTATTGGTTGACGACTTAAAGACAAGGTTGAGGTTGGTTTACACTCAACTTTTTCTCCCAAACATAAACTTATATTCGCAGGGTTCGAGTCCCTTGTACCTCGATTTTTTTTCCTGGTTTTTACTTCGGATTTGTACCAGGCATTATCTATGGACTATCTGAAGGATTCCCAAAACTTTCCTTAACTCCGCTCACTCCGTTACCCAGGTGGGTATCGCCAGGTCGCTGATCCCAAGCTGTATAGTGGTCACTTAGGGACGTTGGCACCTCATTGGAGAAAGAACCCTGGCTCGTACAAGTCGCCATCGTTTTCATTTCACATCCTCTCTGCGGACTTTCACCGAAAACGATGCCTTTCTCGCATCATAGCCACAGTGGCCAATTCTGCGGCCACGCAGAAAATACACTCGAGGAAGTTGTGCAAATTGCAATTGAGAAGAAGATGGAGGTCTTCGCAATGACGGAACACATGCCTCGAGAGGAAGAAGATTTCTATCCTGAAGAGGTACGTCTCCGATTACAATGGATGGTCTCATGATTGATAGGATCGTTAGCGTAAGACGCATACGGCAGCCACGCTTGCCAAGCTATTTGACGATTACTACCATGAAGCCACACGCTTGCAGAAACACTACGCTTCAAGAATCAAGCTCCTAATTGGCGTGGAGGTCGATTGGATTCGACCCTCATCCAGAGAATTCATCAAGGCTTTATTAGACAAGTATCAAGTTGATCTTTTTATTGGATCCGTACACCACGTGCATGCCATTCCTATCGACTACGACCGAAAGACTTATCTCGATGCTCGGGAAAAGGTCGGCGGTACAGATGAGAGGTTGTTTGAAGACTACTTTGATCTGCAGTTTGACATGTTGAAGGCCTTGAAACCACCCATCGTTGGCCATTTCGACTTGATTAGACTTTTGAGCGATGACCCGGACGGGAATCTGAGGCAATGGGATGGCGTCTGGAAGAAAGCTCTCAGGAATCTTGATTATATCGCAGCCTATCGGGGAATTATTGAGCTTAATTCAGCGGCATTGAGAAAAGGAATGAGCGAGCCGTACCCCCAGGCAGATATCTGCAAGGTAAATTTGGAAATCTCTATTGCCATCAGCGCATGCAACTCATGATCTACAGGAATTCCTTGCTAAAGGAGGCCAGTTGACAATGTCTGATGACAGTCATGGCATAAGTCAGGTTGGCACCAATTATAAGCGATTGCTAATGTTCATCGAGAGCATCAACGCGCCCCACGTCACCTTCTTGGAAAAGAGCTCAACTACGAAGGACGCCCGATTCCCAGGTGTTTCTACGAGCACAGTAAGCGTTGCAAAGATCAAGGAGCATCCGTTCTTTGCAGGAATCTTCCAATGAAGGAAAAAAGGGAGAAGCGCGGACTTCTGGCCTGAGATCATTTGAGGCCTCAGATAGGTCGCAACTTCATCCTACGGACCTACGGAAATACGGATCTGACCCGATGCAGTAGACCGTTGCCGAAATGGCGGAGACGGTCTCGACAACCCTTCCGTTGAAGACGGAGGATGACAGCTTCGACAGGTACCCTTAGGCAGTGCCCGATCAGGCCGGCAGGTGGCGTTGTCTTGTGCTCAAGCGTGCTACCCCCACCCCTAAGTTTTGCAGCCAGCACCTGGAGCTCGCCTCCAACATGCTGATGGTGACAACGGCCACGCACGAAAAGAGAAGGATCTTGACTGATAAGATATCGATATCATGATCAGCGGCAGCAACTTAGCGCGGGGGTTGACCGGCAGTTGCTGCTTACCTATTAGAGAGTCTATATCCTAGATATGCCAGCGCACCCGGCAACGCTTGGCGACAGAAGACGTAAGCTAACAATGCGTGCTTCTCTCGACATCTGCACACGCAACCATGGATATGGGTCTCCACAACCTGCCACATTGGAGACGGCTCCTCCGGAATCTCTCCAGGGTGTGTTCCGGATGCAGCGCCAACGCCAATTGCGGGAGGACTCGAGATGCAGTATTCCTGCAGAAGTAATCGGATGCGTACACTAGGGGGTGGAGTCAAGGTGAATTTGACCAAGGTGCCCAACGTAGCCGTAGTCCTCTCTCACGTGCACTGTAGGGGTTTTCCTTTGTTGCATTTGGGAAGGTCTGCATTCAGAAAAGGATCGAGAACACAGGAAGCGAGCTGTCAGCCTGTAGATCACCGCACAGGGATGTTTCCTCAGCAGCGCTACTTTAATCTCACGATTGACATTGATTGCCGGTGGCGATGTCCGAGACGACGTCTTGTCTCGAACATCGATCAGCCTGCCGTGACCGTCGAATTCTTTTCAACATCGAAAGCGAATTACGCAACTGCGTTGAAGGCATAGGAAGAAGCACGTAATCACATAGTCACATCATTACATAATCACCAGTCTACCAGCATGTCTGAAGGAGACCGGACCACGGATGCTTCTGGATTTTAACCTTGTCCAGCGTGAGCCGTCTGTGACGTAGTCAAGTAGCATTACCACCGAGTGGGATGCACGCGTTGACCGTTGACCGTCGACCGTCGACCGCAGCCCATCAACGTGCAGTCTCTCTTCACCACGGCTTGACTGCCCACTAGAAGACCGCCTGCTCCTCGCCCTATACGGATTCGAGCAGTCTGTAGGGCTCTGGGACTGACAGTGACACTTTCGAGGCTTGCATGAATGCCTCGAAACGGACGTGACTGCCGAAGTCGGTGGCCACCATTGGCCTGCTGTCGAAAGTTTGAAACATGAATGGGGAAGTGCCAATGCCCGTCATGTCGTGCTATCCCCACAGGGAAACTCTGCTCCTGCACTCCGAGGCTGCACGCACCCCTTTCCCCACTCCTCCTTCGTGTCCTCTCTCACTTGGTCATCACACCGGCCCACGACTTTCAGGGGTCGTGCATTCCAGACCATACCTAATCGCTTCACTTCTCCTCCTCCTAGGCCCGAGCTCCTACTTCAAAACATTCACTGGGCCCGGCAAGCTCGAGGTGTTCCGTGGTACTTTCAACCTCTCCCCAACATCGACTGGATCAACTTCAACCCATACTTCAAACCTGTCTCACGCTACAGTCCTAGCCAGAAGACCAGCTCCGTCACTAGCAACAATGGGCGTCACTAGGAAGATTGTCACCAGAGGCAATGGCACAGACAGGCCCAAGGTCGGGGACGAAGTCACTATTGACTACACCGGGAATCTCTACGATGAATCCAAAGGGGCGAATGCCGACTTTCGAGGGAAGCAGTGTGTAGCCCCCCATGCCGTTCCGACGGCTAAGCAATGATAATCCAAGTGCCATGCTAAGCGACATCCATCTGCCACTAGATTCGACTCCTCCAAAGGGCGGGGAGATTTCAAGACACAAATCGGCGTGGGCAAGGTCATCAAAGGTACTTGCGGCCTGTGCTCGACCTGAAGAGATGGACAAACGGCTGACATGAACGAGGTTGGGACGAGGGTGTCATGGAGATGAGTCTGGGCGAGAAGGCCATCTTGACAATCTCAAGGTAAGGCTGTCCATGCATAGGGGCATACAGCCTTTCCTTTCTTCGTCACCCGACTATCTGTGGCGATCCTTAAGACTTAGTACCAGGCTGACGTCTTGGCCCGCTTAGTGACTACGGTTATGGCGACCGGTAAGCCCACACGAAGGATTCTTCACGATATCCGGATGATTTTCTTCCAAATTCTATGCACTGACTCAGCGATATTAGTGGCTTCCCAAATCTCATTCCAGGGGGCGCCACGTTGGTCTTGTAAGTGGACGTTGTTTCTTTCCGTTTCAGTCTACTTCATCATTGCGCTTAGATATAAAAATTGTCATGTAGCTACATCTGCAACACCTGCTGCCCTGTCCATAGGCCTCAACCCCCACTCTGTGCAGTCTAATTACCACAAACGCTAACCGAGCGGTCATTGAATTCTAGCGAGGTCGAGCTCAAAGCCATCAATGGCAAGCAGGCTTAGATAGAGAGGCCAACCTAGGCACAGCAGCAGATATCAATGTGCAAAACGCAAGAAGGTGCAGGGTCTGCCGGCATTGACACGAATGGCATGCTTAACGGTTCTTTTCCTCAAGTCTGGGTTCCTAAGTGATCCCCTTTTCAAAAGTTGGCTGGCTAGCTGGTTGGAGAAGTTTTGATAGAAATACCATAAAGCAAATTCGCTTTCACAGAATCAGCCTCCACATCGTCTCCGCGCTCCTACCCGTACTAGGTGCTCTGTGCGAATGCGCAGTGCCTTGCCTTGATGCAATACATCAAGGAAGGCGTTGCTTGGCAAATGTTCGGTGACTGATGCTCTCCAATTGCTCGAACGGACTTGCCCTCTCCACACTACAAGCGGGAGAAGACTCTTGATATCGCAAATTCGGATCTCTGGGCTTGTCTAGTTGTCCTCACACCCGTTATCCTCCAATGCCCGTGCTCTTTTGATAAGCAGTCTCGCACTGGCGATGTCTCACCGCAACAGACTTGCCCGCATTCAACATTGTTCTGTAGGTACAGATTATTTCGTTCGAAGAGGGGCCGGAGTCACACTGATAGACCAAGTAAGGGATCCGAGCCCTTTGCGTTTGCCCCCTTGGTCAATCTGTGCGAGTTGGCCGTGCGGTATTGTTGCTACTTCGTGTAGTTGGGGAGAGCCAACGTCTCCGAGGAAGCTAGTGAATGGTCCTCTACGGGAGCATTCTGCGTATGATATTAGGATGGTTCAGTTCTCTTGATGGGTGGAAGGTTCGTAGAGCGAAACGTCTGTCAGGGTACTACGATGCTCACGGAGACGAATCATTGGAGAAAGCATTGGTTCGCAGAAGTAAGAGTGATTCTTTTGGATTATTTTATCCGAGCTACTAATATGAGCATGCTACGTTTCTCCCTCCTATCGTTCTCCTCAGCCCGCTCTCCAAGCACCATGACAAATAAATGAAATAATGGATCGGTGGTCCACGTGACGGACGTAAATGTACACAAGGGTATCTAGGCCCCATGAAAATTTCCTCCTCCTCGATCTTCAAACTTCCCACCGCTCCCTTTCGCCCCCTCCTTCCCCATGCAAAAGTATATCCAACCCAAGCGTGGTGGGGGAATAATAAAAGACCCGAAAATTAATCAAGATCTGGTCAAAGATCCGAACTCCGTGGCCGTGAAGAATGTGGTGTTGCATAAACGGATTGACATGGTGGCGATGCGAGGATGCAACCATATCTTCCGTCCATATTATGATGTTAGTATATTACAAGTCCTTCCTTGCGGACCGGGGAGGTATTCAATTCCATCCTAGACTATTCTCGGCCATGACGGGAGCACTGATCTGCTGCCTTCCTGTCGATGCGCTTCTTCCGCTGCCCCTACTGGCTGCCCTGGCGTCCTCGTCATGGTAGGGACTTGGACTTCTGTGGTCTCCGACACCTCCACTCATCAATGCTGCACCAGCACCAGCATCAGGCCCAATATGTGACATCACTGGCGAGCTGAACATGCTTGGTGACCGTAGGTGTGATTGTCTCTTCTTCCTATATCTTCTGGCAACCAGGAACATAGCAGCTCCATAAGCAGCAGCGCCAGCGGCCACCCCGCAAGCTATGCCCACAGAGGATGCCCTTACTGGATTTGTGCTGCCAATGCCGCCGCCGACGGGTGCTCCGCCATCTTTCATGGTTGCTGTGGACGAAGGCACGGCGCCGAAGCTGGTGGAGTCACCACCGTCGGTGGAGTTGTCCGCCGCGATAGGGAGAGCGATATTGATCATGGAGAGCAGGGTGTTGGTACTGTTGTCGGGTGTGTGGTAGAATCTTGAGGTTGGCGTATGCACGAGAAGGCCCAGAGAGTCAACCTGTCCGCTGGGAACGCAGGCGATAGCAATAGTGGTGATATAATGGAGATCCTGAGTCGTGTCCCAAGCGCGAAGGCTTTGCATAGTCACGTTCTCGATATCGATCTGGAGTCCCCAAGCGATACCTCTAGGGAGGTATTTAAATATTTGTTGCTGGGAGTCGAGGTGTTGCCAAACGAAATCGTAATTTAGAGGATACAGGAAACCGATTTGGATGAGATCGGTGTTAGGCGGCCGAGCCACATCGCCGCTGGATGGATAGAGGACCAGAGGTACACCAGTGGGGAGACCGGTAGGTCCACTGTAGGACGACTGAGAAGTGAGGAGTGTAGAGGATGGCTGTGCGAGTATACTTGTGGGAACGGACTGTACGGTATCGGTATCATAACTAGTTGCTTGCTGGGTGAATGGACCCTTGCCGTCCGATGGGAAGTTCTGCGAGTTCGTTGCATCGGTCAATTGAGCAGGTGACGATCCAACGGTGCTTGGTGGTCCAGTAGCTGTACCAGTGACAGGAGCAGGAGCGGGTTGAGATCCACTTTGTGGTACCGCCGTAGAACCAGCTCCACTGGGGCCAGTGGCGCCGGTTGTCTGTCCTGCTGAATTCTGACTTCCGGCAGTCTCGCCAGTCCCAGTCTGACCAGCGCTTTCTGTTCCGAGAGCAGAGCCCAAAGCAGTAGGAGAGCTATTCCCCGAAGCCGCGGGTACAATTGCGCCATTTGGCAATGTAGTGGAGCCTGAGACGCCTCCCGATGAGACGGGAACCCCAGAAGTAAGGCTTGGATTAGAAGCGGTCAGTGGAACAACAGCGCCCCCGGACAAGGTCGAGGAGCCTGTTAGTTGGCCGGCTGTTATTGGAACAGTATCACCATTGCTGTTTGTCGCGGATCCCACCACAATGGGCGACGTGACACCAGTAGCAAGCGTGGCTGAGACTGGGAAAGTAGCAGTTCCTGAAACCAAACCTCCATTCGAAAGTGTCACTGGCCCAGTCTCAGCAGTGCCGGAATTGACAGGTAGCTTCGACTGGACGGCTCCTGTATCTATGGCACCTGTATTGACAGGTGCGGTCGATTGAACTGGTATTGGTATCACCGCTCCGTTCGAATCAGTCGAAGAGGCTTGAGGCAGAGAAACAGATCCTTGTGCCGAGTTGGACACTGCTGCGCCAATTGTACTTGATCCAAGTGGATATGATACTGGAGGATTTGTGGAGACGGGTCCTGAGCCTGTTTCCGATACCGCTGGGAATGATGCAGTTGCCGAGGCTGGAAGTGAGACTGTTGGGATCTGGCCATTTGACAATGCAATGCCTGAAGGTGAAATCGTAGCAGAGGGATTCTGAATAACGCTTCCATCAGGCAGAGTAATGGAGGCCGGTAGAACTGGTGATTGTATTGTAACCGAACCGAGTGAGTTGGTCAGAGCGACTCCTTCCGATGTGACATGTGCGATTGACGCTTTTGGGCTTGAAACAATGACTCCATCAGACATAAACGCTGCTAAACTTGAAGGTGCTGTCGTCGATGGGAATGGATTGGCAACAACGGATCCACCGGGCAAAGTGATCGAAGCTACACCAGATCCTTCAGAGAGTATCGTCGCTGGAGGGTTCGACACTGAAGGGTTCGACACTGAAGGGTTTAGTATTACACTCCCACTGGGCAAAGTGATCGGAGCTACACCAGATCCTTCAGAGAGTATCGTCGCTGGAGGGTTCGACACTGGAGGGTTCGACACTGAAGGGTTCGACACTGAAGGGTTTAGTATCACACTCCCACTAGGCAAAGTGATCGGAGCTACACTAGATCCTTTAGAGAGTATCGTCGCTGGAGGGTTCGACGCTGAAGGGTTTAGTATCACACTCCCACCGGATAAAGTGATCGAAGCTACACCAGATCCTTCAGAGAGTATCGTCGCTGGAGGGTTCGACGCTGAAGGGTTTAGTATCACACTCCCACTGGATAAAGTGATCGAAGCTACACCAGATCCTTCAGAGAGTATCGTCGCTAGAGGGTTCGACGCTGAAGGGTTTAGTATCACACTCCCACCGGACAAAGTGATCGAAGCTACACCAGATCCTTCAGAGAGTATCGTCGCTGGAGGCACACTCCCGCCAGGTAAAGTGATGGAGGGTATCCCACTCTGCAGTGCAGTAGAGACCGATGCCACCCGATTTGGTATTACACTTCCATCTTGGAGAGTGATGGAAGCTGCTCCACTGCCTGGTCCAACTGCGCTGTTCCCCTGTCCTAATTGTGATGATGCGGTATCCCCTGCTTCAGCTGAGCTTGCTGTTGGTACTATCACCCCGTTAGGTAGCATGGAGGACCCAGGACCAACGGTGGTTTTCAGCGCAGCTGTCAGTGCACTGTACAACTGAGTACCTGTAGGCGTCGAGCCTTCCGGGCTTACTGTATTCAAAGCAGTAGCTGCGCTGGATTGAGAGCCTGGCAAGACGACACCTGCATTCGAAGAGCTTTGCTGTACTACCGTGACAGGAAGCCTGGTCTCACCTACGCCAGAAGTGACCAGAGGCTTCTCACCAGTCTGGGTGGGAAGAACAAGGACTGACTCCGGTAGCGAAGGTGATGACGCAGGTTGAGCTTCATTCGTACCTGATTGACTTGGGCTAGCACCCACCGAAACGCCCCCTGAGAGACTGGCCGTGGGGATAATCTCGTTTGGTGTGGTCCTGGTGTTCAAAGACGCCTCAGTACCTGAATTCGCCGTCGTCACAGTATTTGCACTGGTCTGGGCGTTCGGAGGAGTGTTATCATTACTGGAGACTGGACTACCTTTTGAGGTCTCTCCAGGGGGAAGAATGATGCCAGTGGTGACTGAGGGAATGATAGTGTTAGCAATGGGGTTTGTGCTGGAGCCCTCGGGAAGCGCGGTTGTGTGTGTCAAGCTTCCACCTTCTTGGCCGGTCCGCGTTTGAGCCGGCTGAGAGAACGGCTGCTGGCTGGTGTTGATCACATTTGGGATGGACGTTTCTGCAGGGCTTTTTAGTTGCTCTTGAGATACACTCGGTTGTGTAGGTCCAGTTGCAGGTGTGGTGAATGGATTCTGCTGGCCTGCACCGTTGACTTTGGTTCCACTGACTGTGTTAGACGGGCCATTTTCTGCGGCGCCAGAATTCGTATGCTGGGGAGCGCTTGAGGGTGTCACACTTGTAGGTCTCTGTTCGCCTGAGGATAAGTGGGTCTCGCTGGGCTGTCCTGCGTTCGTGGGTTGGCTCTCTGAAGTAATACTGGATGCAGTCCGTGCCGTGATACCAGTCGAAGGTTGAGTCTCTGGAGTGACAGTCACCGGCGTTTGCTGACTGCCACTAGACTGGGACCCGATGGAGACTATTGGCAGCGAAACCGACGGTAGGGTTTGCTGACTGCCACTAGACTGGGACCCGATGGAGACCGTTGGCAGCGAAACCGACGGTAGGGTTTGCTGACTATCACTGGACTTCGTCGGCGAAGACCCAATGGAGACTGTTGGTGTTGAAACCGTCGGCAGCGGTTGCTGGCTACCTGTGGACTCAGTCGTTGGAGAGCTGGCGTCGCTTGATTGAGTAGCACTGGGTAGAGTCTGCTCACCACCAGCCGTTGTCGTCCCAATCATTGTGGGTGGGGTTGACTGGCTAGGACTTGATCCAGTCGAAACGCTGTCGCTCTTTCCCGTTGACTGCGAAACCGGTGGTTGACTAGTAAGCGGTAGGGAAGGAGTCGGTATACCATTAACAGCACTTTCACTTGATTGTGTTTCACTGGGCGCTACGACAGCACTGGTCTCAGTGTTTCCGACAGGTTTGCTAGTCCTAGTCGTAGCTCCTTCGTCACTGGGGGTTACTGATGGCGGTGTAGCCGGTGCTGCAGATGTAGTGACCTGTGATTCTACTGAAGCTTCTGGGGTTGATGTTAGAGGGGACGCACTTGTAGACGGTGGTGTCTGTGATTGCGCTTGGGAAGATTGTTCTGCTGTTGTTGACTGCGACATCCCTGGCTGGGATGATTGTGAGTCCTGTGCTCTCCCCACATCAGGCGTTGACGTGTGTACAGTAGCAGTAGTCGTCTCTGGCGCGGCCTCAGTCGTTTCTGGTGGAGTGGTCAAGGAATAAGTAAGGGATTTGAGGTCTGAGGTCGATTCACCCCCGAACGGCCCCCGATAACCCCCCGGTCCTATCGAAGTCGTGGTATTTAGGAATTGACGCTTGATTTCTCTTCTCAGAAAGCGGGGTTTTTCGACCTCATTGTGATGTTGTGCTGGTGCAGCAACCGCAAAAGTAAAGGTTGGTTCGAGCGTAGATAGCACAGCCAGAGAAGCCGCAAGAATTAATGAAGATCTTCGAACCATGACTGATTTTGATAAGATTAAACGCGAATAGATCGGTGTTATGTTTGGAAAGAAGGTGGATTTAGGATTGACACCTGCGAGCCTTGTTAGCCATGATCGTGTAGGTGCAGAAGGTATGCTCACTGTCAGGATTTGATAAAACGAGTGAACTTGACAAGTCAAGGGTTGAAAGATTGTGACTGCGAAGGACGCTATCAATTATTACTCGACGCGATGGATGCGCAAGCACCTTGCAGTGGATTGATGGACTCACTTCCGCTATAGAGGCAGTCTTTTAGGGATGCTAGAAAAGAGTGTAAAGGGCACCGAGAGCCCAAAATTCAGAGCGACTGAGAAGCCGCGAAGTCGATACCTGTATCCCACAGGAGGACTTTGCAGGTGAAGCCTTTTTCGAACAATCTTCCTGGGTTCGCCGTAGACTTAAAATCGCGGGGGGACCCTCGGACTACGCTCAGAAACGAAGATGAACGGCCCCCTACTCTTTGTACCGCAATGTCGCTGTCCCTTGTTCCTCGTTACTATATTTGCATTTTCGATTGATTTGTCTAAAGCCTTCCTTTAGCGCGTGGCTTTCGAACAAAGGATCCCCAGATCTGATTCGAAAAGTGACGGCCTTCAGGACCGCTGTGGGCCTCAGAGATATCAGGTTGCCAGTGACAGTCTCGTATTTTGGCGGGAAACTGCTGCAATTGATGCAATGGAATCGATGGGTCGTGTAACGGTCGGAAAAGGAGAGCGTCCACCACCTATCCAAGGTCCACGATATCATGCACCAATAGTAAATGCGATATTGACTGATTGAGGAGCGAAGGCGATACAACGAGCGTATTGAACGTTCCAGCGAGGTAAAGAGCGTGACCGACCGTACTGTCGCGGGGAGTCTGAGGATAGATTGGGGGTTTGGTGGGTAAGATTGCCTGTTCCTCCTCCTATTCCTCCTACCACCACAGGGATCGATTGCCTGCGCCTCCAAGCTCCCTACACATCTGCTGAGGGTCAGTATGGGAAGGCGACGACGACAGATGGGGTGGTCGTGAGAGGAGCGGCGATTTGGCGTTTGGGCAGGAGCAGCTGGGTGGAGATGGGAAATGAGATTGGAGTGAGAGGCTTGGACCTAAGCACACTAGTCTCCACATGGCTAGCCATATGGCAAAGGGGGAAGTTTTTCGGCTTGGCAAACTGATGGTCGAACGGAAATACATTTCGGTACGAAGGACTACGGAGTATGATACGGGCATCTTGTACAGGAGAGCTCTGTGATTGGATACGGATCCACTGTATCCGTATTGTTACCAGCACGTGAAACTTCGGTCCAGCCAGCCGCTTCTAGAACGGTAGGGCCGTTTTTAATTCGGGGTTACAGAGCATTGCTCCTCTTGCGATGCCGCAAGCGCTTCTAGCCTCACACTAATAGACCTCGACTAAGCACGTTCGGGGCTTAGAGCCACGAGCCTCCCGTCTATGAATGGAAACGTGGTTACTCATCGCTCAGGCACAGGCACAGGCAACGGCGTGGAACTGTGCGGTGATCCCACGTCGAAGCAAACGAGGCATTTGCGTTCGTACAGTGGGGTACCTGGCCCGCCAACCACCCAAGTCAGGCACGACCTCCACCCATGCCCGGGAAACGGGAAACGGGAAGGTTGCTCCCTCTAGTCTCGCCTAGGTATGGTGGATTTGGTTGTCGCCAGTGAAAAGGCGCGGTTCCTCGGTATCATATCCGAAAGCATGAGGGCGGAAGAGGGAGACACAACCGTGTCGCCGAGGATGTCGTGAGAGTGAACGCTCTTGGGTGGTACGGTCTGCGAGCCTGCAAAAGAGAACAGGTGCGCACTGTGTCGACGAGGTATTTCAAATCCGGGGAGGGTAGCGAGCGTCTGCCAGGAGTTGGGGGCGCAGGCAGATGGCTTAGTTCTAGGCAAAAGAAGGCCCCAGAAGGCGAAGGCCCGCTCACTGCTTCACCAGCTCGCCGAGCCATCGAGATGGCGACATGATGTATTTCTCATTGGTTGCTCCGCTCTTCTGTTTCGATTCCTCATTCCAGCTGAAGTGGGAGTCCCAGCTTACCCTGATGTTGGCGTTCTCCGCTTCGTACATTGAGTTTGGGGGAACAAAAGCCTCAAGATGCACGGGTCATAGCTTCCTGCACGCACCCGCCCAGCATCCTTCCTCGTGTAAGCTGTCACCGTCGCCTTTTGCAACGCTGAGTGAAGAACAAAAATGTTTCAAGAGCCTCGCTGCCTCTCGCAGCATGTGTGTAACCGCTGGGATCCTGTAGGGCGCCTTAGCTCCAGGTTTACTCGCCACCGCACCCAATCCTTCGAGCTAACTAACCATTTTCCAACACCCCAAGACCCTCAGACCATTGGTTTCCAGTCACCATAACATTGACTTGACGCTCGTCTGTGCTTTGGTCCCATATGTGCGAACCGCCTGGGTCCAAATGTTCGGAGGAATGGTCTAGAGCAGTGTCATCTGATTGGAGTAGCAGACCACGAAGCCGAGCCGAGAGGAGATTTGGCCGATGCAGGCTACCTACTTATCCAAGCAGACGGTTGACCACTTGTGTTGAAATTGCTTGGATGGCGACTGTGTATCGCAGCAAGACCGATTTGTGGGGGTAGAAACAAACAGAATGCAGCCTACTGGAAGTGGCCGCAGAAAGAGGCCACGCATGATGGGGCATCGGAAATTGATCCTAATAGAGAGGTTTAGCATACTTTTTCAACGCACTTTTTCAACGCACAATTTACCCTTGGTCAGCCCTACACAGCCCTACACCATACCCGATTGGGTAATATATCGCCCCGTAACCATAATTGCCTATTTCGTTAAATCTATATACCTTTCTTCTTACTATCGTCTTAATACTCCACCCTCGCTAGTTATAGCTATATAAATGGATGGGGATATAATTATAATTACCCTCACGCTCTTATTACTCTAAAGTTAGACTCTTATAGCCTCTATACCTCGCCATCTATACGTCGCTACTATCGAGTATAAGAGCTTCGATTTTAACCTCGATTAGTGGCCACCTAAACGTCTCCGTAGGACTATAAGGTTTACTAGGGATGAGATACGCTTATTAATTAGGTACTTCGACCTCGAAAGTATCGAGTATCGGAACCGCATTCGGCCTACACCGGAATTCGTAATATATCTCCTCCTATATAAGCTCTCCTATCTACGGCAACTTTATAAGTTATAGTAAACCTTCGGCCGGAGTAGTATATATCTATTAATTATACTAAACGACGTACTTAAGCACCTACGAAAACGCTATACTACTATCCTATAATAGTATCCTACGCTAACCTA
>JAABUI010000178.1_pt1 | contig 85931 bp, 94 predicted proteins | sample 5559111 | NCBI WGS metagenome assembly JAABUI01 (sample SAMN10711870, study PRJNA513365) | rock metagenome | isolation source: Antarctica rocks | place: Antarctica: Victoria Land, Buttleship Promontory | reverse complement strand
GGATCGGGTGCAGCAGGATCGGGTGCAGCAGGATCGGGTGCAGCAGGATCGCGCACCTTCGTGGCTGCAGAAGCGTACAGCCGTCCGGCAGGTGCGCCGCGCTCGGCAGGCTCGGCAGCCGAGGCCGGCGGGGCACGTGGTGCTGGGTTCGGTCCTGGCGAGGGCGGTGCCGTGGGCGGCTCGTCGCGCGCGGCGGGGTTGGGATCCGCCGCGGCCGGCGGTGCACAGTCCGGCTCTGCGGCCACCGCCGCCGAGGCTTCAGTCCCAGGCCCGCTCAGTGCAGGCGGTACCAGCGGGGTGGGCGCGGCCGGGGAAAGCCTCGGCGCGCGCGGAGTCGGTGGTACCGCAGGCACCTCTGCAGCAGGTGCACGCGGTGGTTCCGGTGCTGGCGCAGGCACGGGGCGCGGCAACGGGCAGGACGACGACGAGCACGACATCCCGGATTACTTGAAGGACCTCGAGCACTTCACCGACGGCCGCGTGGTGGCACCGCCGGTCATCGGCGCCGACGACCCGTCGTGAGCCCGGCGACCACCATGGCTGTTGTCGGTGAGTCGATCACGTTGGACACCGCTGCGTTCGATCTGCTGTGGGAGCGCCTCGCGCTGGGGGCCTTTCCCCTGGTTCTGCAGCTACGGTCGCAAGGGGACACCTTCGACGAACGCCACGAGCTGCTCGACGTGGCCCGTGCGCGACTGCACGAGGACGGGCTGTTGGACGGGACGGACGTCCAGCCCCGGTTGGCGGCGTGGCTGCAGGTGCTGGCCCGACCGGAGGACGAGGTGGATGTCCGGTGGCGCGACGGCACCGAGCAGCTCCGCGCCACCGTGGCCCGCCGTGGAGATAGCACGGTCCGGGTGCTCCGCAGCGGCGAGGAGCTCACCCTCACACCGGTGACCCCCGGTTCGATGCCCGCGGCGGCGGTCGACGTGCTGCCGGACGTGCCCGCCGCCACCAGCGGTGGCCAGATCAGCGCCCCCACCGAGCAGCTCTCCTCGGCCTACACCGCGGCTGCCGTCTCGATGCACGCCGGAACCGAAGCCCTCCTCGCGCTGGGTGCAGAGCGGACGGACGCCCTGGCCCTGGCCACGGCGCTAGTCACGACCGCTGCGGTGTCCCAGATCGGCGCCGCGACCACAGTGGGTGGCCGACGCGTGCGTCACCCCAGCGTGGTCGCCGTCGTGGACACCGGGCGCGGCCGCTACCTCTCGACCGAGCGGGCGGGTGCCGGACCATCGCCTGTGGTCAACGGTGCGGCCGGGCACGACGGCCAACCTGGTGCGGGCTGCCACCGAGCTCCTCGCCGAGGTGCAGGCCGCTGCGGCCAGGACGTCGGCAGGCACCGCGCTACGCCTGTGAGCTCAGCGCCGACCGGCAGTGGTATCGGGTGACGCTGGTTGCTCGCGAACCTGCGTATCGCACCGTAATAGCAATATGCACCCTGCGCGCAGTGTGCGCGGCAGCTTGGGGCTGCCCGATCCCAAGTTCGACAACCCGCCACATCAATTGCCCGTCGTCCTAAGCGGGGCCCTCGACGTGCGGGGTATCCGGTGCCCGAAAGGGCGGCGTGTGCTGGTCCCATTGCAGACATCGCCAACCCTCGGCGGTCGGTTGCAGCACCACCATCGCAGTGTTGGGCAAGGAGTAGGTGGCCGCAAAATCTCCGTCTACCTCGGCCAACTGCGCGGCGACCAGCCGGATGGCCGCGCCGTGGCTCACCAGTACCACGCTGCCGGCGCCCTGCTGGAGATGACGCTGGCGCAACTGCTGCACCACGGGCACAAAGCGTGCCAACACCTCTCGGCCGCTCTCTCCCTCGGCGATCCGCGCGTCCAGCTCCCCCGCATGCCACGCGCCGTAGACCCGGACGAACTCCAGGTGCGCCTCCCGGTCCTCCCTGTCCTCCAACACACCGGCATCGGTCTCTTGCAGGCCGTCCAGCACCTGCACCTGCGTCCCGACCGCCGCGGCCAGGGGCGCCGCGGTCTGCTGGGCCCGCACCGCCACCGAGCTGACCACAGCCGCGAACTCGACGCCGCCCAGGGTCTGCGCCAAGGTCTGCGCCTGCTGGTGCCCCAGCTCGGTCAGCGGAGCACCCGGCGGTCGGGAGTCCAAGCGATGGACGAAGTTGGACGCGGTTTGCCCGTGGCGTACCAGAATCAGGCTCCCTGCCGGGATGGCAGGCACTGTCATTGCCACTCTCCCCTCTTGATGTCGTCGACCCACTGGGCGGCATCACCGGGAGCCGGAGGTGCGCTCCCGGCCTCAGGACTGGCCGCGGGCCAGGAGCCGAGAAAGCGCAGCTCGGTGCAGCGGCGATGCAATGCGGCGAGCGCCTCCGCCACGGCCTGGTCCTCGACGTGGCCCACGCAGTCCAGGTAAAAGCGGTACGTGCCCAGAGCCGTTCGGGTGGGTCGGGACTCGATGCGGGTGAGGTCGATGCCGCGGATGGCGAACTCCGTCATCGCCTGCACCAGCGCGCCCGGGGTATTGGCGAGGCTCAGTACCACCGAGGTACGGTCGTTGCCGGTCCGCGTAGGCGGTGCGCAGGGCCGGCGAACCAGCACGAACCGCGTCCGCGCGTCCGGCACATCGGCGACATCCTCGGCGAGCGCGCGCAGCCCGAGACGCCGACCCACCAGCGCCGTGGCCACGGCGGCATCGGCGGTCCCCTCGAGGACGTCGTTAGCGGCTGCCGCAGTGGAGCTACCGGCCTGGACCTGTGCGTGCGGCAGGTGCTGGCGCAGCCACCCGCGCACCTGGGCGGCGGCGTGCGGGTGGGTGCGCACCGTCTGAATGTCCGCGGCCTCCGTACCTGCTCGGACGAGGACGGAGAAGGCGATCGGCAACTCCGTCTCGGCCACGATCTGTAGCCGCGCGCCGGTGGCCAGCGCATCCAGGGTGGGGGGCACGGTGCCTTCGACGGAGTTCTCCACCGGCACACACGCCGCGTCGACCGCGCCGTCACGTACCAACTGCAGGGTCGCGGGCGGGGTTGCCGCCGGCACGAACTCGGTGGTCGCAGGGTCGACGAGCTGGCGGCACGCGGCTTCGGTGAATGTCCCTGCCGGCCCGAAATAGCTCACACGCTGCACGCCCTCGACCCTACCGGCGCGCCCGTCCCACTCCTGCCTCCGTCAGCGCTGCCGCCACGTCGACGGCGTCGGGCACCTCGATGCTGCGCAGCACCTCCCGCAGTGCCCGCGCCGCCGGATCGGGGATCGCCAGCAGCGTCGCCAGCTCAGGTGCGTCCCACGCCGTCCGCACGTCGTCTCCGCGCAGAGCCGCGATCGTGGCCGCCACCACCTGCAGCACCCCCGCGGCGTCGGCCGCTCTGGCCACGAATCCCACTTCGGTGTGAGCCAGCAGGGACAGAAAGTTCGCGGCCTGGCCGGCGTCCACGTCCGCATCCAGGCCGACACCGTGGCCCGCATCGATCGCACGCTGGACTCCGACCCCGGTGAACACCACCCGCGGCGCAAGCAGCTCCAACGCCAGCGCATCCACCAGCTCCTCAGGCCGAGGATGCAGGTCGTACCGCACCGCCGTGTGTGCGGGCAGGCTCCGCGGGTCGACGTCCAGCTGCACCACCCCGCCGAAGCCGGCGGCCAGCTGTGATCCGAGCACCACCGGGGCACCGTGCAGCGGACCGTCCAGTGCGCGTCCCGCGCGATCGTCGAGCAGCCGGGCCCACAACGGCTGGGCGTCCCGCGGCTCGGGCGCGCGCAGGGTGAGGAAAGTGGCCACGACAGGACGGTAGCGTCGAGCCGTGACCCGTGCCTGGCTGCGCCCCGACCGGCCCGGCACCGATGTCGTCGAACACCATGAGCGCCACGGGTTGCAGTGGGAGATCGCGCTGGTGCTGCTGGTCACCCTGGGCATGTCCGGGCTGCGCAGCCTCGTGTCGCTGCTCGACTCCCTGGCCAAGCCCACCCCGCTCGCGCAGCAGCGCGTGGCCATCAACGTGCCGCAGGCCAAGGCGAACATCCTCGACCTCGCCGGTCAGCTGCTCGGCGTCGCGCAACTACTGGCCTGGGGCGGACTTGGCCTCTTCCTATTGTGGCGCAGTGGATTTACGATGCGCAGGATCGGCTTGGACCGCACCCGACCAACCCGCGACGCAGTGCATGGTGCGGGTCTCGCGGCGCTGATCGGCATTCCCGGGCTGGGCTTCTACCTGCTCACCAAGGCCGTCGGCATCAACCTCACCGTGGTGCCCAGCGCGCTGGGGGACACCTGTTGGCGGGTGCCCGTACTCGTTTTGTCGGCGGCGGCGAACGCCTGGGCGGAGGAGACCCTCGTCGTGGCCTACCTCATCACCCGACTGCGTCAGCTGGGCCTGGCCGAGAACCGCTCGCTGCTGGCCTCCGCGGTGCTGCGCGGCAGCTACCACCTCTACCAAGGATTCGGCGGCTTTGCGGGCAACATGGTGCTCGGCCTGGTGTTCGGACGGGTGTGGCAGCGGACCAATCGCCTGTGGCCCTTGGTGGTGGGGCACACCGTGATCGACGTGGTGGCCTTCGTGGGGTATGCCCTGCTGGTGCACCACGTGAGCTGGTTGAGATGAACCACCACGTCGACTCCGAGGTCGGGCGGCTGCGCACCGTGCTGCTGCACCGGCCCGGTACGGAGCTCACCCGCCTGACACCCCGCAACAACGGCGGGCTGTTGTTCGACGGCGTGCCCTGGGTCGAGCGGGCGCAGCAGGAACACGATGCGTTCGCCGCCACATTGCGCACCCGCGGCGTCGAGGTCCTGTTGCTGGCCGAGCTGCTGGCCGAGACGCTGCGCGTCGAGAACGCCCGTACCAGCGGGATCGCGGCGGCGGTGGACGCCCGACGCCTGGGCCACGGCCTGGCCGAGGCGTTGGGTGCGTACCTGCGTCAGATTCCGCCCGTCGCGCTGGCCGAGGTCCTGATGGCGGGCATGACTTTCGACGAGTTGCCGGTGGCCGAGAGCACCGCCGGTGTGTCGTTGGTGCGCCGCATGCATCACGGCGGAGACTTCGTCCTCGATCCGTTGCCGAACCTCCTGTTCACCCGCGATTCCTCGTTCTGGGTCGGCGACCGCGTGGGCATCACCTCCCTGGCGCTGCCCGCACGCCACCGGGAGACCTCCCTCACCGATCTGATCTACGCCCACCATCCGCGCTTTGCCGGCACTGCCCGCGCTTACGGACACGCCTCCGCGCCACTGGAAGGCGGCGACGTGCTGCTGCTGCGCCCCGGTGTGTTGGCCGTCGGGGTGGGTGAGCGCACCACACCGGCCGGGGCAGAGGCCTTTGCCCGCAGCGCGTTCGCCGACGGGCTCGCGCACACCGTACTGGCGGTGCCGATCGCGCAGGAACGGGCCTCGATGCATCTGGACACGGTGTGCACCATGGTCGACCACGACGCGGTGGTGATGTACCCAGCCGTTCAGGACACGCTGTCCGCCTTCACCATTCGGCCCGCCGAAGACGGTGTGCGGATCGACGGCCCCACCCTGTTCACCGCAGCGGCCGCCACTGCGATGGGCATCGAGAAGCTGCGCGTGATCGACACCGGACTCGATGCGGTCACCGCCGAACGCGAGCAGTGGGACGACGGCAACAACACCCTGGCGATCGCCCCGGGAGTGGTGGTGGCCTACGAGCGCAACGTCCGCACCAACGCTCGCCTGACCGCCGCGGGCATCGAAGTGCTGGCCGTGGCGGGATCCAAGCTGGGCTCGGGACGGGGTGGTCCGCGCTGCATGTCCTGCCCGATCTGGCGCGACTCGCTGCCGCACCCTTAGCCCGTCCTCAGCCGTACTGCGTATCGTCGCTGCACATGGATGGCTGGAACGGCGGCAGAAATCCGGCACGCGGCAGGAACGACGAGCCGACGCGGGCGATGCCGCAGAGCCCGCAGCAGCGGGCGCGAGCCTGGTCGCAGGCGGGCGCTCAGCCGAGCTCTGCACCTCGGCGACCGGCTTACGGCGACGAATACGCCCCCACCCAGCGGCCCGAGCCCTACCAAGCACAGCCCTACCAAGCACAGCCCTACCGCGGAGAGCCTTACCGGGAGGACCCCTACCGCGATGGCCCATACCGCGACCCCTACGGCGACCCGCGCCGCCGCGGCCCCGGTGACGGAGGATCGGGGAAACCCCCGCGCGGAACGCCCCGTCGTCGCCGACCGCACTGGGGCAGGCGCATCGGCATCGTCATCCTCATCCTCATCCTGGCGATCGTTGGGTTCACCTTCTACCTCGATTCCACCCTGCACCGCACGGAAGCCCTGGCCGACTACCCGGGCCGTATCGCGAATACCCCGGGCACCAATTGGCTGATGGTCGGCTCCGACAGCCGCGCCGGACTCACCCCCGAGCAGGAAAAGGCGCTGTCCACCGGTAGCGCGCAGGACGCGGCCGGTTCGCGCACCGACACGATCATGATCTTGCACATCCCCTCCGGTAGTGGCGACAGCACGCTGGTCAGCGTCCCGCGCGACTCCGAGGTGTCCATCCCCGGGCACGGCAAGGACAAGGTCAACGCCGCCTTCGCCCTTGGCGGGGCACCGCTGCTGGTGCGGACGCTGGAGCAGGCCACCAAGGTGCACATCGACCACTACGCCGAGATCGGTTTCGGCGGCTTCGCCAACATGGTCGACGCGGTCGGCGGTGTGAACATCTGCATCGACCCGCCGGGAATGAACGACCCGTTCTCCGGCGCCCACTTCGCCCCCGGCTGCCAGGATTTGACCGGTGCGCAGGCGCTGGCCTACGTCCGCGACCGGCACGACTTCCCGGACTCCGACGTGACCAGGGTCAAGCATCAACGCCAGTTTCTCTCCGCGCTGCTGGCCAAGACCTCCAGCGCCGGTACCGTGCTCAACCCGTTCACGCTCTTCCCGATGCTCACCAGCGGAACCAGCTCGTTCACCGTCGACTCCGGGGACCACATCTGGAACCTCGTCGGACTGGGCTGGGCGATGCGTGGCGGCCTGGTGACGACGACCGTGCCCTTTGACGGAGGTTCACAGTGGACGGCCAATGCCGTGCCATTCTGGGCCGCGATCGCGGCGGACAAGCAGATCCCCAAGAACCTGCTCAGCGGGAAGTGACGGGACTCAGCGAATAGTCACCTGACGGTTGCGCAGGCCGTCCCGGGAACGGCGCTGGTCCGCGGTGAGCGGCTGGTCGACGGTCAACGCCTCATCCAGCGCCGCGCCGAGCCTGGTGGTCGCCGCCGCCCACTCCTGAGCGTGCTGCTCGCGGTCGAGGTCGAACACGGGCACCAGCAGGCCGTGCGCCCGAAAGGAACCGGCGTAGCGGGAGCCATCACCGAGGGTCAGCTGACCGGCGGCGTGCACCCGCGCCAAGGCCAACATCAACGCATCCTCGTTCTCGGGCCGAACCCAACGCAGGTGCGCCTTCTCGCCGGCGTCCACCCACCAGGCGCTGCGCACACCCTCGGTTTGCAGCAGCGCCGTGGGCAGGATGGCCTCGTTGGCCTGCTGCAGGCTCGCCGTCACCTCGGCGGTGGGGTTCTGCCCCTCCGGCAGCCACCAGGCGAAATCCGAGTGCACGGTGATCGTCAACTCCGCACTCGCGTCCAGCAGGTCCTGGGTGCGGGGGCCGTCACTGCCGTCGGCGAGGTCCAGCGACTCGCCAGGGCTGGCGTGACGCGCCCACGAAATGGCTGCCCCCAGATCACGGCTGACGTCATCCGAGCGGTTCTGCACCTGCAGGCCGATGAGACCCAGCTCGTTACCGCCGTTCTCGTCACCGGCACGAACCAGGGCGGCCGAGGCCATTGGCAGCACCGTGCCGAGCAGGACGGGACGGCCAGGGTCGGCGAGGGTGAGCTGCGCGGTGGCCGAAGGGACGAACTCCCGCAGCGCCACCAGGTCGCACTCCGCCGCCAGACCTTCGAACGGCCTGCTGACGACTACCGCTCGGGCGGCCTTCTCGGTGCGGATACGCCCTACCTTGGGGCCCGCCTTGCGTCCAGTTTTCTTTGCCACAGTCGGCCAACCTACCGATCGGTCTCAGCTGAGCCAGTGGCGCATGCGCTGCGGATGGTTGGTGGCCAACCACCGCACGCCCAGGTCGCGGCAGAACAGCGCGTCCTCGACGGTATCCACCGTCCAGGTGTACGTCGCGCGCCCCTGCTCGGCGGACCGCTGCACCATCGTCGGGTCCGCACGGAGCAGCGCGATACCCGGACCGATTGCGGTCGCTCCCACCGTGCCTGCGGTGATCGTGGCCACCGCCGCGGGGGTGCGCCCGAGCAGCACGGTCGGCAGCATCGGCGCCGAGCGGCTGACCCGCCAGACGGCGCTCGGCGAGAAGCTCATCATCACCACGCGGGCGTCCGCCGCTGAGGGCGGCGCGGCCACCCCGAACCGGTGCAACTCCGCCAGCAGCTTGGCCTCCACCAGGCCGCCGTAGCGGACCGGATGCTTGGTTTCCACGAACAGCTTGGCGTCGGGGCGGCCGGAGTCGACGACCAGCTCCAGCAGCTGGCTCAGGGTGAGCATGTTGGGCGGCGCCGGCTCGCGGCTTGCCGGTGCGTCGGTGACCAGCGCGTCAGCGTTGTCCGGCAGCGGGTCGTACCAGCTGGCGAAGTCCAGCTCCGCCAGGCCCTGCAACGTCATCTCGCTGACCACGCCACGTCCGGTGGAGGTGCGGTCGACCCTGCGGTCGTGCACACAAACCAGGTGGCCGTCGCGGGTCAGGCGCACATCGCACTCCAGCGCATCGGCACCGTGGCGCAGCGCCAGCTCGTAAGCACTCAGGGTGTGTTCGGCCAGCTCGGCCGACGCGCCACGATGGGCCACCACCAGCGGCGCACTGCTGCTCACGCGTTACGTCGTGCCCGCTGCCGCAATGGGCACCGAGGCCACCCACCGACGTTGCCGTGAACGCTTGCGCGCGGTGCCACCACTGAGGGCTTCGGTGCAGCGCAGCACCAGCAGATAGGTCAGCACCACGGTGCCTGCCGCGACCAGATCCGACAGCGCGGCAAGCAACACGCCGTCTGCTTGCGCCTGCACCGTGTGGCGCAGGCGCAGCAACCACACCCCGGCGGCCAGCAGGACGCTCACCACCCAGCTCACCCACCATGCGCGCAGCAGCCGCGAGGGGGGAGACGCCGTTGTGCTGATGGCTCGCTCCAGCTCGGTATCGATGGCTCGCTCCAGCTCGGTGAGCAGCACGCCGGGCATCACCAGGTTCCACACCGGCACCACCACCGCCACCACCAGGCTGCGCGGGCTGCGGGGATCGCGACGTTCGATCCGCGCCGCGGCCGCGGCGCGGGCCCGGATCAGCCAAAGCGTGCACGTGACTACGGCGATCACCACCACCACCGGCGCCAAAACCCCCGCCGCGAGCACCGTTGAGTCGGAGATCGCCACCGTTCGCGCGGGCAGCAGCTCGGTGCGGCTACGCAGCAAGACGAGATAGCGCCACAACTCGGCCAGCGCGGCAAGGACCAGCACCGTGGTCGCGGCCAGCAGCAACGGCCGCGCGCTGTGCGCATGCGCCTTCATCCGCTCCGCCGCAGTCGGCGGCGTGGGCACCGTGGTCGGCGCCCAGGGCTCGCGGGGCAGCCCCCAGCGTGGGAGCGAGGAGTACCGCGGGGTGGGGCCGAGCTCGCGCCGGGCCGGTGGTGGCGCAGATTCCCGCGGCGGGGGCTTGGCCACCCACCGCAGGGTGACGGGACGTTGGGTCGTGGGCGCCGAAAGTACGCCGCCACAGCGGGGGCACCACTGCATCGGGCGGCCCAGCACGGGATGGGCAGCCGCGCAGCGGTGGCAGAACTGACGCGTCAGATCACGCATGGCTCGTGGGGCCCATCGGCAGACAGCGGTCGACCGGCGGCGGCCCACGCCGCCATACCGCCCTCGACGTTCACCGCGCTGCGTCCCGCCTGGTCGAGATAGGCCACGACCCTGGCCGAGCGCCCACCTGCTTTACAGACCACCAACAACTGAGCCTCGGCGGGGATCTCGCCCAGCCGTCCGGGTACCTCGCCCATGGGGATGTGCATCGCCTCGGGCGCGTGCCCGGCAGACCACTCGTCCTCCTCGCGGACATCGAGCAGCACCACGCCCGAGGGCAGCTCGGCGGGCAGCTCAGCGACGGTTGTGCTCGGCAATGCGTTCACCCACCCATGCTCCCATGCCGGGCTGGTCCGAGCCTCCCGGGTTCACAGCCCAAAGCGGGCCCAGCTCGCACGCTGTTCCAACGCACCCACCAGCGCGACTGCGGCCTCCGGCAACCCACCCGGCGCAGCGGCTGCCGGCAACCCCAAGCGCGCGGCCAGCGACTTGCGGGCGTGCACCGCCTGCAGTTCGGCGTCCGGGTAGCGCTGCGCCAGTACCTCGCGCAGGGTCCCAAGTCCATCGGCCAACCCGAGCTCCAGCGCCTTGCGGCCAATCCACACCTCGCCGGTGAACAGCTCCTCGTCGGTGCCCACGAGCTTGTCCCCCCGGCGCTCCCGCACCCACGCACCGAACTCGTCGTGAATGTCGGATTGCATGCCCAACAGCCACTGCACGTCGTCGTCCTTCTCCGGAGAGAACGGATCGAGCCGCGCCTTGTTGGTGCCTGCGGTGTGCAGCCGCCGCTCCACCCCGAGCTTGGCGATCAGCCCCTCCAGTCCGAACCCGGAGGACACCACACCGATGGAGCCGAGCAACGAGGTCGGGGTCGCGATGATCTCGTCGGCTGCACACGCCAACCAGTACCCACCCGACGCCGCGACGTCCTCACAGAAGGCGATCACCGGCAGCTCGTGCTCGGCGGCGAGCTGGCGGATCCGGCTGCCGATGAGCTGGCTTTGAGTGGGCGAACCACCCGGTGAGTTGATCGCCAAGGCCACGGCCTGAGCCCCGTCGGCGGTGAACGCCCGCTTCAGCGCCCCCTCGACACTGTCCGCGTTGAGCAGCTGACGACCAAGCCCGGCGGCGCCCGAGGCGATGATGCCGTGCAGCCGCACCACCGGCACCACCGGCGAGTGGCCGCCCGAGATCCGCGCTGGTAGCCGATCGGTCAGCTGCTTGGGTACTCCAACGTTCCAGTTCGCCATGCGGCCAGGGTACGGAACCTCAGGCTACGGACGTCAGTCGTAGGCGATGTCCTCGCCGTCCACCGGCTCGCCCGCGACGACGACGTCATCGATCGACTCGTCCAGATCCTCCGGGTCGGTGTTGGCCGAGGGACGATCGGGCTGCTCCACGGGTGCGACATCAGGGCGCTCCTCGGCCAGGCGCTCGTCCAGCGTCTCGCCCTCGCGCTCCTCCCGCTCCGTGGTGCCCACCCGGTCTGACGCGGCCCAGTTCTCGGGGGGTTCGGCAATGGAGTCGCCGACGCGCTCGCCGAGTTCGTCGGAGTCCGTGCTCTCGCTGGCGTCCAGCATCTCTGCGTTCAGGTCGTTGTCGTCGTCGTCAGCCATGCCCCTACTGTGTCGCGACGCGTGCTTGGGCGCCACGCTGGGGGTCCCATTCTGGGCATCAAACTCAGCGCAGCAAGCGCGACATCCGGCGATCGGCCAACGGCTTGCCACCGGTCTGACACGTCGGGCAATACTGGAAGGAGCGCTCCGCGTACGACACCTCGCGCACGGTGTCGCCGCAGACCGGACACGGCAGCCCCGTACGGGCGTGCACGCGCAGCCCCGACCGCTTCTCACCCTTGAGCCGCGCCGCGTCTTGCCCGACGGAGCGCTCCACCGCCGAGTGCAGCACCTCGGTGAGCGCGTCGTGCAAGCGCTGGACCTGCTCGGGCGTCAGCTTGCCGGCAGCGGCGAACGGCGACAGCCGGGCGACGTGCAGAATCTCATCGGAGTACGCGTTGCCCACGCCGGCCATCCACGACTGGTTCACCAGCAGCGTCTTCAGCCGCTCCCGCCTGCCGGCCAGCAGCTCCGACAAGGTCGCCACGTCCACCCGGAGCGCGTCCGGACCGAGCTTGGCGATGCCGGGCACCTCGGCCGGATCGCGGACCACCCACACCGCCAAGCGCTTCTGGGTACCCGCTTCGGTGAGGTCGAAACCCGGTGCGTCAGGGGGTGTTCCGCAGTGCACCCGTAACGCGAGCGGTCCCTTGCCCGGCTTCGGCGGCGTAGCACCGAGCGAGTCCGACCACCGCAGCCAGCCGGCCCGGGACAGGTGCACCACCAGGTGCAGGCCGTCGCAGTCGAGGTCGAGGTGCTTGCCGTGCCGCGTCGCACCGGTGACCGTTCGACCCACCAGTGCGGTCACCGGTGGGTCGAAGGTCTTGAGCACGGTGAGCGCGGCGACGTCGACGCGGCCGATCACGGTGCCCACCGCGTGCGTACGCAGGTGATGGGCCAGCGCTTCGACCTCCGGCAGCTCGGGCACTGGGCAAAACTACCTCGATTGCGGATCACTTCCGCTGGTGGCGTCCGGTTCCACCACATTCGTCACCAGCTCGGACGGCGCCGCATGCTTGCTGCCCACATGCGCCTCTGCCCGTATCCGCTCGGACATGTGCGGGTAGTGCAGCTCGAACGCCGGCCGTTCGGAGCGAATTCGCGGTAGCTCGGTGAAGTTGTGCCGCGGCGGCGGGCAGCTGGTCGCCCACTCCAGGGAGTTGCCGTAGCCCCAGGGATCGTCGACGGTGACCACCTCGCCGTAGCGGTAGCTGATGAAGACGTTCCACATGAACGGCAGCATCGAAGCGCCCAGGATGAACGCTCCGATCGTCGAGATTGTGTTCAGAGTGGTGAACCCGTCGGAGGGCAGGTAGTCGGCGTAGCGCCGCGGCATGCCCTCGTTGCCCAGCCAGTGCTGCACCAGGAACGTGGTGTGAAATCCGACGAAGGTCAGCCAGAAATGGAACTTGCCGAGGCGCTCGTCCATCATCCGACCGGTCATCTTGGGGAACCAGAAGTAAATGCCGCCGTAGGTCGCGAACACAATGGTGCCAAACAGCACGTAGTGGAAGTGCGCCACCAGGAAGTAGCTGTCCGATACCTGGAAGTCCAGAGCGGGGCTGGCGATGATGACCCCGGTGAGCCCACCAAATAGGAAGGTGACGAGGAACCCGAGCGAGAACAGCATCGGGGTCTCGAAGGTCAGCTGCCCCTTCCACATCGTTCCGATCCAGTTGAAGAACTTCATGCCGGTGGGGATGGCGATGAGGAAGCTCATGAAGGAGAAGAAAGGCAGCAGCACGGCCCCGGTGGCGAACATGTGGTTCGCCCACACCGCCATCGACAGGGCGCCGATCCCCACCGTCGCATAGACCAAAGCCTTGTAGCCGAACAACGGCTTGCGGCTGAACACCGGGAAGATCTCACTCACGATGCCGAAGAACGGGATGGCCACGATGTAGACCTCGGGATGGCCGAAGAACCAGAACAGGTGCTGCCACAGGATCGCCCCGCCGTTGGCCGGGTCGAAGAGGTGCGCGCCGAGCTGCCGATCGGCCAGCAGACCCAGCAGTGCGGCCGCCAGCAGCGGGAACACCATGAGCACCAGGATCATCGTGACCAGGATGTTCCACACGAAAATGGGCATCCGGAACATCGTCATGCCCGGTGCGCGCAGACACACCACGGTGGTGATCATGTTGACGGCACCGAGGATGGTGCCCAGACCGGCAATGGTCAGCCCGGTGATCCAGAGGTCGGCCCCGGCGCCCGGGGAGTGCACGGCGTCGGACAGCGGGGTGTAGGCGAACCAGCCGAAGTCGGCCGCACCGCCAGGCGTGATGAAGCCGGACAGGGTGATCAGCCCACCGAAGAGGAACAGCCAGTAGGAGAACGCGTTCAGCCGGGGGAAGGCGACGTCCGGGGAGCCGATCTGCAGCGGCAGGATGTAGTTGGCGAAACCGAACACCGTCGGCGTCGCGTAGAGCAGCAACATGATGGTGCCGTGCATGGTGAACAACTGGTTGTACTGCTCGTTGGATAGGAATTGCAATCCGGGCCGGGCGAGCTCCGTCCGCATGAGCAGCGCCATCAACCCGCCGACCATGAAGAAGGCGAACTAGGTCACCAGGTACATCAGGCCGATTGTCTTGTGGTCGGTCGTATTCAGCAGCTTGGTGAGGATGTTGCCCTTGCGCGCCTGCCTGGCCGGGTACGGCGTCGTCTGGATCGGCGTCGGAGCCAGCGCGGTCATGTCGGATCCAGCTGGGCCACGGCGTCGGACATCGCATTTCGCGTCGCGACCTGCTGCATCTGATTCTCCCGATGATGGCGCTTCCGTCTGCAACCCCCAGTTTAGATGATGACGATCTTCTAAACTAGGCCTACGACGCCGCGTCGGGTCGCCGGAGGAGGATGGCCGCATGACGACGGGACGCCCGGTTTCGACGCACGACGCTCTGGGATCGGCCACCCGAAGGCACCTGATTGAGCTGCTCTCCCGCTGCGGGGCCGCGGACGCGCACGCGCTGGCCGGCGAGCTGGGCCTGCAGGTGAGCACAATCCGATTTCACCTCGACGTACTCACACGCGCCGAACTGGTCAGCAGCCGGCCGCAGCCGCGGGCCAGCGCCGGACGGCCGCGCATCGTGTACCAAGCGATCCGACGTACCACTGCCGAAACGGAGGCCGGGTACGCCGCGCTGAGCGCGCTGCTCGCGGCCAACTTCGGCGACACCCCGCACGCCCGTTCGGCGAAGGCGGAACACGCCGGTAGGCAGTGGGCACGCGAGCTGCACGCCGCGCCGCAGGCCCGATCCGATGAGCAAGTGCCCGACGCGGCGCGGCAGGTGACCGCGCTGTTCGCCGAACTCGGCTTCGAGCCCCAATTGGGAGGCGAGCCCGAGGCGCCACAGATTCGTATGCGCGCCTGCCCATTTCGCGCCGTGGCCCGCGATCACCCGGACGTGGTGTGCTCGGTGCACCTGGGACTGCTCAAAGAGGCGCTCAGGGAGCGCGGGTCTACTGCCGTCGGGCTCCGACTCGAGCCCTTCGTCGAGCCCGAGTTGTGCATCGCCCACCTGGCGCTCACATGACGCGCGTCCTCGACATCGGCCTGGTGGCGCTGTTCGTCGTCGCCACCTCGATCTGGGTCGGCGGCCTGGTCGTGATCGCCGAGATAGCACACGCGACGCGTAGTGCGCTGACACCCGAGGACAGCGTGCCGTTCTTCCGGACACTGGGTAGAACGCACGGCGTCGTCGGCTCCGGTGCTCTACTGGTTGCGCTGGTCACCGGCGGTGTGCTGCTCCGTCATCACCGCTGGGACGGTGCGCTCGTCACGACCGCCGTCGTCGCGGTGGCCCTGGTGGTGATCAGCGTCATCGGGATGGCGCACCGCGATCTGCCGCCGCAGGTACTCCCGCGGGGGTCCTACGAGGCGTCGCGTTCAACTCCGAGCCCGATCGGGCACGAAACGCCGGTGCCGCCGATACCGCAGTAACCATTCGGGTTCTTGGCCAAATACTGCTGGTGATAGCCCTCGGCGTAGTAAAACCCGCCGTCAACCAGCGGCGCGATCTCGGTGGTGATCTCTCCGCGACCGGCCTTGGTCAGCTCCCGTTGGTAGACAGCCGCCGACTCGCGGGCCGCCTGCAGCTGCGCGTCGTCGGTGGAATAGATCGCGGAGCGATACTGCGTACCCCGGTCTGCCCCCTGGCGCATGCCCTGCGTGGGGTCGTGGCTCTCCCAGAACACCTGTAGCAGACGCTCGTAGGAGATCTTGCTCGGATCGAACACCACCAACACCGATTCGGTATGACCGGTACGGCCGGAACAGGTCTCCTCGTAACTGGGATTGGGGGTGCTGCCGCCGGCGTAACCCACCGCCGTGGAGTACACGCCGTCGAGCTGCCAGAAGATGCGCTCAGCTCCCCAGAAACAGCCCATGGCCACCACCGCAGTCGCCATGCCGTCCGGAAACGGCGGCCGGATCGAGTGCTGGTTGACGTAGTGCGCGTCCGCGACCGCCATTGGCTTTTCGCGACCGGGCAGCGCGTCTTCCGTGCCGACCATGCTGGAAGTGCCGCCGAATATACTGTTGTACCAGGCCATATCCTCAGGATACGCCGCACGCGGGCGGGCCGATCTGTCGTCCTGGTTCGGTCGGCGGCCGCGCCGTGCACAATATGCACGGTCTGATCAGGCGAGGGGAGACGCACCGTGGCGCTGCGCGACGAGTTGAGCAAACTCGACTCCGAGGTGGCCGCCGGGCAGATCACCGCCGAGGAGTTCCGCGTGCGGCGTGACCGCATCCTCGCCTCAGCCGGTAGCGGCCCGGCCGCGGGCGGTCCGTTCCCCCCGCCCTGCCGGTGGGGCGAGGAGTCCGCGGCCGACGAACAGACCCCGTCGGTCTCGCCGCGCGCGCCGGTCGAGGATCGCACCCAAGTGGTCCGCCGGGCCGCCCCAGGAGCCACATCGACGCCGATGACGGCCGAACGCACCCAGGTCGTCCCTCGTCGCGCTGCGTCGACTCCCGCTGCTTCGACTCCCCCCGCGTCGACTCCCTCTGCGTCGACTCCCCCTGCGTCGACTCCTGCTACGGCCGCGCCCGACGATCGCACGCAGGTGGTGCCCCGCGGCGCGCCACCGAGCCAGCCCCAGTCCGCTGAGGCGGACCGCACGCAGGTGGTGCGGCCGGGCGCGGCGAGGTCCGGATATTCGAATGTCGGGGCGCCGCCCTGGGCCAGGGGAACTACAGCGGCAGCGGGCAATCGGAGCGCACCTCCGTTGCGTCCGGAAGGGACGTTGCCGCCGTGGACGCTGGATCAGTCGATCGCTGCGGCTCCCACTCGCTACGCCAACGGGGCGGCATTCGGGGCGACGCGGCACCACAAGTGGCTGCTTCCCGCGATTGCCGTGCTGGTCGTCCTCCTCGTCATCGGGATTGTTCTCTGGTTCGTGCTGTAAGCCATCGGTGTGACCGCCCTCATCGGGCCGCACCGTAGAGCACCAACGAAGATATGGGTATGAGCAGCGCACTTCCTCACATCGACTGGCAACGGCCGCCCCGCGCCGACGAACCAATCGTCCTGGTACTGCCCGGTGGCAAGGCGCACTCCGAGATGGCGCCGATGCGTTGGTCCTTCGCCAAGCTGCGGATGCAGCCCTTCGCCAACGCCGTGCAGCGCGGATTACCCGACGTGGCAGTGGGCACCGTTAACTACCGCTACCGAGGGTGGAACGGGGCGGCCCAAGCGCCCGCCACCGATGTGCGCGCCGTGCTGGACGAACTAGCCGGTCACAGTTCGGTGGTCCTACTGGGGCACTCGATGGGTGGGCGAGCGGCCGTCGCCGCCGCCGATCATCCACGCGTCACCGGTGTCGTCGGCTTCGCCCCCTGGCTTCCCGACAGCGACAGCGTGACGCCCGTTCGCGGGCGCACCGTGGTGCTGGCCCACGGGTCGGCCGACCGCTGGGTGTCGCCGCGCTTGTCGGCGCAGTGGGCCGAACGCGCGCGGGGCGTACCCGAGCGGCTTGCGCGATTTGTCGTGCCCGGTGACGACCACACCATGCTGCGGCACGCCTCACGGTGGAACGCCCTCGCCGTGCTGGGGTGCGCAGCTGGGCTGGGCCGAGCCGTCGACCCGGTGCTGCAGGAGGCCTTCGACGCCGCGGAACAGGGTCAGCTGGCAGTGCCGCTGCAGCCTGTTGGTTGAACCGTCAGCAGGGTTTGCCGCGAATCCCTAGCAGTCGACACGTAGCCGTGCAAAAGGAGATCCGATGACGAGCCAGGCGAGCGGGAGCATGCGCGAGCGGATCGCCGTGGTCGGCTCCGGCGTCTCCGGGTTGACCGCCGCGCACGTGCTGAGTCGCGCCGGTGAGGTCATCCTGTTCGAGTCCGATGACCGCCTCGGTGGCCACGCCCACACCCACGACGTGGTCGACAGCAGCGGCCGCACCATCGCGGTGGACTCCGGCTTCATCGTGCACAACGGGAGCACCTATCCCACGCTGCTCAAGCTATTTGCTGAGCTCGGCGTCGCGACGCAGCCCTCTGAGATGTCGATGTCCGTGCACTGCGACGGTTGTGGTCTGGAGTACGCAGGCGCGCGCGGGCTACGCGGCCTGTTCGCCTCCCCCCATGCGGCCGATCCCCGCTACCTGCGGATGCTCGCCGAGGTGAAGAAGTTCCATCGCCAGGCCCACCGGGTGCTGGCCGCCGACCATCTCGACACACTCACCCTTGGCGGCTTCCTGGAGCTGGGCAGCTACTCCAGCTACTTCGTCCGGCACTTCATGGTGCCGTTCGTCTCGGCGGTGTGGTCGGCGGGACCGGCGACCTCCCTGCAGTACCCCGCCAAGTACCTGTTTCGCTTTTTCGCCCACCACGGCTACCTCTCCGTCGGCGGATCCCCCGCCTGGCGCACCGTCACCGGCGGATCGCGAACCTACGTCGAAGCCCTGTCCAAGCAGCTCAACGCCACCCGACTGAACACCCCCGTACGCGCCGTAACGCGGCACGCCGACGGGGTCGGTATCACCGACGGTGACGGCGCCACCCACGAATTCGACCGGGTCGTCATCGCCACGCACGCCGACGACGCACTTGCCCTACTGCACGATCCCAGCGCCGCCGAGCGCCAGGTTCTCGGCGCGTTTTCCTACTCGCACAACGAGACCGTGCTGCACCGCGACACCTCGGTGCTGCCGCGACACCCGGGGGCCCGGGCGTCGTGGAACTACCGGATGCCTTCCTGCGCGGCGGGTGAGCACGGCGAGCTGACCGCGCTGTCCTACGACATGAACCGGCTGCAGAGCCTCGACGCCGCCGACACGTACGTGGTTACGCTGAACCAGACTGCGGGAGTTGACGCCGCGAAGGTGATTGCCACAATGGACTACACCCACCCGATCTACACAATGGACTCCGTTGCTGCCCAACAGCGTTTGCCCGAGTTGAACGACGGGCGCACCGCGTTTGCCGGCGCCTACCACGGCTGGGGTTTTCACGAGGATGGCTGCGCTTCCGGTGGGCGGGCCGCGGAATCGCTCGGTGCCCGATGGTGATGCACGCTCCTGCCTCGGTCACCGAACGTGGGACGACCGGCCCCTGGTTGTACGACGCGGTGATCAGCCATACCCGGCTCGCACCGGTGCGCCACGTGTTCGCCAACAGCTTGCGCCCGTGGCTCGTCGACCTGGATACCCTCGACAACCAAGGACACCCCCGCCAGCTGCCCGGCTGGACGGGGCGGATGTCGGCGTTTCGCGGCGCCGACCACTTCGACGGTGTCGCCTCGACACTGCGGGGCGCGGTGGATCGTTGGTGCGCCGCGCACGATCGTCCGCGTCCGCACCGGGTGCTCACCTTGGCGCAGCCGCGGTGCTTCGGCTACGTGTTCAACCCTCTCTCGGTGCACTGGCTCTACAACGCGGACGGCAGTGTGGATGTGGTGCTGGCCGAGGTGCACAACACCTACGCCGGGCGCCACGTGTACGAGGTACACCGCGACACCGACGGCCGCGCGCAGGTGGACAAGGCGTTCCCCGTTTCCCCCTTCTTCACCACTGCCGGCCACTACCAGATGCGGATCACCGATCCCGGGGAGCAGCTCGAGGTGAGCATCACCTTGGTGCTACCCGCGGCGGCCACCGACCCGACGACGGGTGCGGCCGAGCCCGCGGCGGACGCGGAGCGCGAGACGACGCCATTCGTGGCGACCCTGCGCGGTACCCGCATCGCGGCCAACCCCCGCACCCTGCTCACCACGATCGCCCGCCACATCTGGCCGAGCCTGCGGGTCAGCGTCCTCATCCGCCGCCACGGCATCCAGCTCTACCTACAAGGTCGGAAGGACAAGCGACTTCCGGTGCAGCCACATCCACGTCGATCAAGTTGGGAGGGGTCACGGTGAGCATCACCACGCCGTCCCGTCAACATCTGTCCACCGGTGCTCGCCGAGTACCCCGGCCCGCCGAAGGACACTGGCCCGGTCTGGCTACCCCGCCGGACAACGCCTTCCGCGCCCGGATCGCCCGGCAGTTGTTCCTGCGGGCGGTCGACCCGCTGGATCTGCGCGTGGAGTTGCCCGACGGCAGCGGCCGCGGTGCGGGCGGCACCGACTCGCCGACGATGCGCCTGGTACGCCCCGACGACTTCTTCCAGCGCCTGGGCGCCGACGGTCTGATCGGCTTCGGTGAGGCCTGGATGGTGGGTGACTGGGACTCAGACGCGCTGCCGGAGGTACTCGCCCCGCTGGCCGCCCGGATGGCGACGTTGATCCCGATTCCGCTGCAACGTCTTCGCCGCTTCGTCGACCGCGGACAGCCCAGCACCGAGGCGAATGACCTCGACGGCGCGCGGGAGAACATCCACCGGCACTACGACCTGTCCAACGCATTGTTCCAGCTGTTCCTCGACGACACCATGAGCTACTCCGCGGCAGCATTCGCCAGCCAGGGTGGCCCGGACGACGGCGAGCCGCTGCTGCACGCCCAGGAACGCAAGATGGACAGCATCCTGGACATGGCACGGGTGGGCCCGGGCAGCTCCGTCCTCGAGATCGGCAGCGGCTGGGGTGGTCTGGCCGTTCGGGCGGCGCAGCGCGGGGCCACGGTGCTGACCGTGACGCTGTCCGCAGAGCAGAAGACGCTGGCCGAGCAGCGTATTGCCGCGGCGGGCTTCAGCGACATGATCGAGGTGCGGCTGTCCGACTACCGCGAGGTCCGCGGCCAGTTCGACGCCGTGGTCAGCGTGGAGATGGTCGAGGCGGTGGGCAAGGAGTACTGGGACGAGTACTTCCGCACCATCGACGGGCTGCTGGCCCCCGGCGGCCGCTTCGGGCTGCAAACCATCACCATGGCGCACGATCGGATGCTCGCCACCGCAGGCTCGTACAGCTGGATCCACAAGTACATCTTTCCCGGCGGGATCATCCCCAGCCTGCAGGCCATCGACGAGGTCAACGAAGAGCACACGAGCTTGCGGGTGATCGAGTCGCGCCGGCTCGGGCTGTCCTACGCCCGTACCCTGGACCGGTGGCGGCGCACGTTCGCCGACCGGGCCGACGAGGTGCTGGAGCTCGGCTTCGATGCGACCTTCATGCGCATGTGGGACTTCTACCTCGGGTACTGCCAAGCGGGCTTCTCCACACGGTACCTGGACGTGTGGCAACTGGGCCTCGGGCGGGAATGAAAGCCGCGGGGTTACTGTTCGCGTCCGCGGTGCTCGTCGCCGGCTGCAGCTCGGGCGGCGGATCTGAGGGCACTGCGGGGGTGAACTCGCCCGGTGAGGCACCGGGCAACCCGCCGATCGCGGCGGGTCCGGCCGAGCCCGGCCTGGCGCCACCGGTCACCGTGCCGCCCATTGGTCGCGTGATCGCGGTCGGGAACAACCCCGAGGCGGTGGCCGTCGGAGCCAGCGGCACCGCCGCCGTGGGGTTGAAGGATCCGGACGGCATTGCCCTGGTTGACCTTGATGCCGGGGTGGTGCGGAAGGTGGTCGGCACCGAGGGGGGCGCCCCGCGGCACCTCGACCTCGTTGCGCCGGACGGCCCGGCGCTGGCCCCGTTGGAGCAGACGAACACGGTGCTGTCGGTGTCGTTGTCCGATGGTGCCGTACTGAGCAAGACCACTGGGGTGGGCCACAACCCGCACAATGCGGTGCGGACCTCGGACGGCACCGAGGTGGTGAACAACGAGCTCGGCGGCGGCGTGATCTTCATCCGCGACGGCGCGGTGGTGTCGTCGCTGCCGCCCGGACCACCGCAGCCGGGCGGCCTGGCGGTGGTAGGCAAGTACGCCGTGGTCTCCGATGTCCGCGGACAGGGGGTGTGGGTGTACGACGCGAGTACTCGCACCGAAGTCGCCCAGGCGCCGGTGGGACAGCAGCTCACGCACACACTTGCGCTCGCGCCTGCGGGGGTGCCCGAAGGGAGCGGCAGCACTGCCGGGGTGGTCGCGGTCGCCGACACCATGGGCGGCGCGGTGTACCTGGAGCGCATCACCCCGCAGGTGCAGCAGCTTGCACGCATCGATGCGCCAGGGCGTCCCTACGGGTTGGCCTACGACGCCGCGCACCAGCTGCTGTTGGCGACGCTGACGGCGAGCAACCTGCTGCGGGTGATCGACGTCGCCGACCCCGCCCAGCCGAAGGTGCTGGGTGACGTGCCGACGGTGCGACAGCCGAACTCGGTGGCCGTCGACCCACGGACCGGCATGGTGGTGGTGGCCGGCAACGCAGAAGGGGTGCTGCAGCTCATCCCGCCGGCTGCGCTGCCACACCGCTGAGCCGGAGGTGCCTCCACCCTGCGGCAGAGGGCAAGATCTACCCACGGGTTGATGTGCCGAGACGGCCGCAGCGGCACGCTCAGGACCATGAGCGAAGGCGATGTTGTCACGGTCCGGGGGCTGCGCAAGTCCTACGGTGGCCGGTCGGTGGTCGATGGGGTGGACCTCGACATCCAGGCCGGCGAGGTGGTCGGGCTCATCGGCGCCAACGGGGCCGGAAAGACCACCACGGTGGAGTGCATCCAGGGCCTGCGCCGGCCCGACGCGGGGACGCTGCGGGTGCTCGGCTACGACCCGATCACCCACGCTGATCGGCTCCGGCCCCTGATCGGCAGCCAGCTGCAGGACTCGGCGTTGCCCGACCGGTTGCGGGTGGCCGAAGCCGTCGAGCTGTTCGCCAGCCGCCGCACGCATGACGGCCAAGAGCTGCTGGAGCAGTTCGGGCTCGGCGCACGGCGACGGTCGGCATTCGCCTCCTTGAGCGGCGGGGAACGGCAGCGGCTGTTCTTGGTGTTGGCGCTGCTCAACCGGCCGCGCTTGGTGATCTTGGATGAGCTGACCCAAGGGCTCGATCCGGCGGCCCGGCGCGACGTGTGGGCTGCGGTGGGTCAGCTGCACGACGCGGGCACCACGGTCCTGCTGGTGACCCACGAGCTGGACGAGGCGGAGGTGCTGTGCGGGCGGGTGGTGGCGATGCGCGACGGTCGCGTGTTGGACTCCGGTCCGCCCGCCGAGCTGGTGGATCGGCACGCCCGTTGGGCCACGGTCCGCTTCAGTCTTCCCGCTGCCTGCGCTGCCGCCGACCGGCTCGGCGAGCTCGATCACGTGGACGGGGTGCAGGAGGTGCAGCGCGCGGGCGATCGGATCGTTGTGCACGGCGACCGACGCATGATCGCCCACGTCGGCGCGGCCCTGGTGCGGTGGGGGCCGGTGCCCGAAGACCTGAGCGTCGAGATTCCTGACCTCGAAGACGCGCTGCTCGACCTGCTCGACGGCGCGGCTTCGACATCGAAAGACCACACGGTAGGAGCGTTGCGATGAACACTGCCGTAGGACGACTCGTCCGAGCCGAGCTGAAGTTGATGACCCGCGATCCCCTCGTCCTCACTTTCGTGTTCGCCTTCCCGATAGTGACCATGCTGATCATCGGAGGCTCGTTCGGCACGAAGCCCGACCCCGCCTTCGCAGGCACCAATCCCGCTCACTGGTACGTGGCTTCCTACCTCACGGTCGTCATCGCTGCGACGGGGCTCGTGATGCTGCCCGTGCACCTGGCTTCCTACCGGGAGCGTGGTGTGCTCCGTCGCTTCGCCGCCGCCGGCTTCCCGCGATGGTCGTTCGCCATCGCTCAGATGGTGGTCGGGCTGGTCACGACGACCATTGCCTGCGTGCTGCTCCTGGCGGTCGCCTGGCCGGTGTACGGCATCCCGGCCGTGCAGGACGCATGGCGGGTGGCAGCCGCGCTGGCCGTGGGCGCTGTGGGTTTCGTCAGCCTCGGCGTGCTGCTCGGCTCGCTGCTGCCCTCGGCCCGCGCCGCGCAGGCGATCGGACTGCTGCTGTTCTTTCCCTCGTTCTTGCTCGGCGCCGGCGGACCACCGCCGCGCGTGATGGGCTCCGCTCTTCGCGCGATCGCCGATCCGCTTCCGCTGACCCTGTTGACCAACGCGGTGCGCGTGCCCTGGCTCGGCCTGGGCTCAGCCACCGGCTCGCTGGCCACGGTCGCGGTGCTGGCGGTGGCCGTGACCGTCGTCGCCGCGCGCAGAACCGTCCTGTGACCTCGGCCGCCGTGTGATGTCGGCCGTAGCATCGGCCACCATGAGTGGCGACCACACCGCGGGCCGTCCCGCCGAGCTCTTGCCCCGCCGGGGTAGGTGGGTCCCCCTCGCAGTCTTCGCCGTCTTCGTGGCAATCGGTCTGGTGCGACTGAACCCCAACCCGCCGCTTGCCGTCGCTGCTGCTGTTGTCGCCATCGGCGCAGGGGTTCTCCTGGTCGATCCCCCGAGTCCGTTGCTGCTTGGCTATGCGGCCGTTGCTACCGCAGGTATTGCCGTCCTGGGCCACGGAATGTCGAGCAACGTGGGGTGGTTCGCGGTCTGCCTGCTCGCCGGGTGGTGTGTGCTGATCGGCGGGCGACGGGACGGCTTGGTGTTCTGGGTGGGCACGCTGCTCCTGTTCGGCGGCGAGTGGCTGTGGGTGCAGCGCGACCCGGGCTGGGGCGCCTGGATCGCCGGTACCACCCTGGCCACCCTCGGGGGTCTGTTCATCCGCCACGAGATCGATCTGGTCGCCCGGCTGCGGGCCGCGCAGGCGAATCTGACCGAACGGGTCCGGGTCGAGGAGCGAAACCGCATCGCCCGCGAGCTGCACGACGTCATCGCGCACACCCTGACGGTGTCCCTGCTGCACATCACCAGCGCACGACTGGCAATCGAGCACGAACCGGCCGACGCCGCCCGTGCCCTGGTTGAGGCTGAGCGGCTCGGCAGGGACAGTCTCGCCGAGGTGCGCTCGGTGGTCGGCCTGCTGCATCAGCACGGCCAGCCTGATGCCGCACCGCTGCCGGGCGCCGGCGGCATACCCGCGCTGGTCGAGCAGTTTCGGTCCGCCGGCGGCGAGGTCACGCTCACCATCGACGGTGATGCCGATCGGCTACCGGCCACCACCGCCCTGGCCGTGTACCGCATCGCGCAGGAGGCACTGACCAACGCGGTCAAGCACGCCCCCGGGGCCCCGATATCGCTGGAGTTGTGCGTCGACGCCACCTCCGCCTCGCTGGCCGTCGACAGCGCAGGAAAACCGCAGCACGGCCGGGGACTGGGTCTGCTGAGCATGCGCGAGCGGGCCGAGTCGCTCGGCGGATGCTGTGTGGCCGGGGCCGGCGGGCGCGGCTGGTTGGTCCGGGCAACGCTTCCCCTCGACGCCGGCGTGTTTCGGGCGACCAAATGATCCGGGCGAGCAAGTGATCCGGGTTCTGCTGGTCGACGATCAGGAGCTGGTGCGCGCAGGGCTGCGGGGCATCCTCCGTGTCACATTCGGCTTCGACGTCGTCGGTGAGTGCGCGGACGGCAGTGAGGTCGTCGCCGCGGTAGCTTCCCTCGAGCCGGACGTGGTGCTGATGGACGTTCGGATGCCGGTTGTCGACGGGGTTCAGGCGACCCGCGAGCTGCGCCGCCGGGGTAGTGGTCCACCCGTATTGGCGCTCACCACCTTCGACGACGACGAGGTGCTGGCCGGCGTGCTGCGGGCCGGCGCGACCGGTTTCGTGCTCAAGGGAGTGCCTGCTGAGGATCTGCAGCAGGCGGTGCGGGCGGTAGCCGCCGGAGGTGCGTGGCTGGACCCGGCGGTCACCGGCCGCGTTTTGGCAATCTACCGTTCGGCCGTTCCCCTCCCGGCCGGGGCGGGTGCGGCCCTCAGCGCCCTGACCGGCCGCGAGCGGGAGGTGCTGGCGCTCATCGGACGGGGAAGGACCAACGCCGAGATCAGCCGCGAGCTCGTGGTCGGCGAGGGCACGATCAAGACCCATATCAACCACCTGCTCACAAAGCTCGGTCTGCGCGACCGGGCCGCCGCCATCGTGTTCGCCTTCGACCACGACCTCGTCATGCCGCGTCCCGACGTGCGGCCTACGGGCACCGGTCGGCCAGGCGTATAGCCAGACCGAGGCCTCGGGAACCACGCCGGTGGTCATGCGGCGGCGGGGTGGGTGTGGTGCTGCCGGTGCTGTGCCGGCCGGGGTTGTCGGAGCGGGTCCATCCAGGCTGGTGGTAAGAACCAGGGGTGCCCGTCGGTGCCCATGTGGATGTCCCACCCGTCATAGTGAATCACTCGGTGATGTTGTCCACACAGGAGTACCAAATTCGCCAAATCGGTTGGGCCACCATCGATCCAGTGTCGGATGTGGTGGGCCTGCGTCCAAGCAGGCGGATGACTACACCGGGGGAAGGCACATCCGTGATCGCGGGCGATTAACGCGCGGCGTTGGGCGGGGGAGACCAGGCGTTCACTGCGCCCAAGTTTCAGCGGTACCCCGTCACCGTCGATGAGCATCGCGGTCAGTTCGCAGTCACACGCGATACGCCGGGCGCTGCGCGCGGAGATCGGCCCGATCCACGGCATCCACCCGGGCGCCACAGGATCGGTACCGAACATGGCCTGATAGGCCCCGCGGTCGGGGTCCGGGCGTAGCGAGGGCTCGGCCGGTGCCGCAGCAGGAGGTGCCGCAGCGGGAGGAGTGGCGTCGTCGGTGGCGGGCGCTTCTTCCGATGTGGACACGCGGTCCGGATCGGCGGGGTTGCTGCCGTCAGCGGCGGCGAGATCCTCTTGGCGGATGAGAAGGGAGACGTGGGGGCGTTCGTAGCCTTCTACGGGACTGCCACCGCTGTTGAGGTAGCGGCGCAGCAGTTCGGTGAATGCCTCCGCGCGACGTAACGCCGCCGGGCGGGTGTCGCGGCTGCCGTCGTCGCCGGGTTGGGGCTTGGACAACGCGGACAGCGCGGTGTGCAGCATTTCCATGGTTTCCGAATCGAAGTCGGCCTTCACGACCCCGCGACCACCCAGGGTGGTGGCGGCGAACAACTCGTTCAGGGTGGCGTTCTCCGCGTCGGGCATGCTGTTCGCCACCGGCTCGAGCAGGTGGCGCAGCGCTGCGGCCCGCCGGGCGAGTTCGATCGGGTTCTCGGTGGCCGCCGCCTGCAGCAGGTACATCTCGCATTCGGGGAGGGCTTCCGCGGGCACTCCGTCGGGCAGGTGCGCGAAGGACCCAACGATCACCTTGGCGTGGGCGACACTGATCGCCCCGGAGTCCACCGCGGCGGCGGTGTCCGGCCGTTCGATGAGGGCTTTGCCGAGGTTCACGATCTGCGTGGCCGCACCAGGGGCGATGCGCGTCACCCCGTACAACCACGATTCCGTCGAACCCGCACCCAAGGTTTTCGCCGTGCCCCGGGTTTCCAGGTCCGCGACCAGGCGCACCCGCAACGCCTCCAGGTCACCGATGCGTTGGCACACCGAACGCGTTGCCGTCACCAGCTCGGTCTCGACCAGACGCCACGCTTCAACCCCGCAGGGGTCAGCGAGCGCAACGTCCAGGTCCATAAGTCAAACACTAGTACTAATCAGTGTGCACGTCGAGCGTCAGTTTTCGAACACTGCTCCGTCACGCGTTGCGCATCAGCCTGCAGAGCAAAGCGCGGACAACTGTGCACCAACACGGTCCTCACAGTGGATGCGGTTCCGCAGCACCTTCTGGTACGCCGAGGCGAGTCGGCAAGCGAAAACGCCTCGGCGACAGCGCAGCGGCGGCGCAGCGGCGGCCTCGAGCTGGCTTCCACTACAAGCGACACCAGCTCAAGCTGGCCGGGGGCGTCGACGTTCGGGTCACCGTGTTACTCGCGTTGGCCTACGTCGCCTTTGTCGCGTTCGATTTCAATCAGACCCCGGTCGCCCGAGTGCTGGCACTGGTCGTTGGCGCCGTCGTTGCCATCATCTACCTTGCGCTGACCAGAGTTGTACCGGAGTTCTCCATGGCGGTTCCGGATGTCTGACAACATCCAGGCCATCAAGCGGCAACCCAGCATTTGAGCGAAGTGCCCGCTCACGGAACCAAAATGATCTTCCCGTGCGTGTGCCCCTTTAGCACCTTCTGGTGCGCCGCAGACACATCGGCCAGCGCGAAGGACTCATCGACGACGACCTCGAGCTGTCCTTCCTCCACAAGGGACACCAGCTCCAACCGCGCGGCGTCCCGCAACTCGGTGCCGGGATCGGCGCCCGGACCGCCGCCTAGGGCCTTGAAGCCGTCGCGCTGCGCTCGCTCGAAGGCGGCAATGGTCGCTATGCGCTGCCGGTCGGCAACCAGCTCCAGGGACACGTCGACAGCCTCGTCGGTGCCGACCAGGTCGATCGCCGCGTCCACCCCGTAAGCCGCGATCTCCCGGACGCGATCCGCCAACCCGGGGCCGTACTCCACCGGCTGCACACCCCAGTCGCGGAGGAACTGGTGCCTGCCCTCCCCGGCCGTACCGATGACGTGGGCGCCGCGGGCTTTGGCGATCTGCACGGCCATCAGTCCCACGCCGCCCGAGGCGTTGTGCACCAGCACGGTGTCTCCCGTCCGCACTGTGGTCGCTGCCAAGGCGTGCACCGCGGTGGTGCCGGCAAGCATGAGCCCGGCCGCCTGCTCCCAGCTGGCCTCCTCCGGCTTCGGCACCAGCGCGGCGGCAGGCACCAGCACCTGCGAGGCGTAGCCCCCACTGATGCGGAACGCGATCACCTCGTCGCCGATCGACACCCGAGCGACGTCGGCTCCGACTGCCCGCACCACGCCGGCGACCTCGAACCCCAGCCGCATCGGCAACGTGGACTCGTCGGCGCCCATGCTGCCGCTGTACAGCTTGACGTCGACGGGGTTCGTTCCCGCGGCGCGCACGTCCAGCAGCACCTCGTCGGATTCCGGCTCGGCGAGGTGTTCCTCGCGCACGGACAAGACCTCAGGGCCGCCGAAGGCGGTGGCCACCACATACGTCGTCATGGTTGGGGAACACCCGTTGCCGCCGCTTCGATTCCCTGACGACCGCTGGCACTCGGGGGGCCTTGTGTGCCAACGGGGTTCGCGCGCACGATGACGGTCGAGGCGAGGAGGCCGGCTGATGTCGCTACCGACGAGCGTCAACGTCGAGGTGTCCCCCCTGCGCGCCGACGGCTGCCTACGCGGATTCATGGTGTCCGGACGGTGGCCCGAGTCAACCAGGGAGTGGACGCAGTTCTTGGTCCTGGCCGTCCGGATGGCCGCCGTACCGGGGCTGCTCGCCACCAGCACCGTCTTCGGGGTTCACGAGGACACGCCCGAGGATCCTGCCCCGGGCGCCGTGGGGATGGTCATCGCGGAGGGACCGGTGCTCGGTGAGGGAGCGGTGTGCCCGGGCCGCTTCGGCCTGCACCAACCACCGGCCTTGCTGATGCTGCATCCGCCGGCCGAGACCACGCCCTCGCTGCCGGAGTGCCGTGGTGTGGCCTCGGGCTGTGTGCTGCTACCCGGTATCCCCTACCTGGGCTTGGCTCATCGCGCCGCGTGGGTAGAGGCTGAGCCAGGCGGCGCGGTCACCGGCCTGGTCAGCCGTGACGGGGTCGATCCCAACCAGGACCCGGACACCGCAGTGCTCGCGATGCTGCTGTCGGCGTGACGCCCGGCAGACTGAGTGCCCGACACTCAGCGGGTGTGCAGGTGGTGCGGGCTTGACCAACGCCGCCCGAAGAAACGGCTCGGCGTAGTGGCACCCTGAAGGTTGTGACCACCACCCTGCGCCGCACCGTCCTGGCCACCGCGACCATCACCGGCGCAGCGCTGCTCGGGCGCGCCGCGTGGGGACTCCTGAGGGCGCTGGGCGCCTCACGGAGAAGTATCCGTCCCTACGCCGCCGGATCGACGCAGTTCCGCGACGGCGGATTCCACAATGCGATGCCCTCCACCATGGTTACTGCCGGCCAGCAGGGTTCGCTGCTGCGGGCGCTACTCACTCGGGGAGCGGTGGGGCGACCGTCCAAGCCGGTACCCCTGCGCACACCGCAGCCGGCGAGCCGGTCAGACGAGCTCGCCGTCACCTGGCTGGGCCACGCCAGCGCGTTACTCGAGATCGACGGTGCCATCGTCCTGCTGGACCCGGTGTGGTCGCAGCGCTGCTCGCCCTCCACGGTGCTCGGACCGCGACGCATGCACCCGGTCCCCGTTGCACTGCAGGATCTTCCGCAACTCGACGCCGTGCTCATCTCGCACGACCACTACGACCACCTCGACCTGCCGACCGTACAGACCTTGCTGCGCACGCAGACCGCGCCCTTCGTGGTGCCGCTGGGGATCGGGGCTCACCTGCGGGGCTGGGGGGTGCCGGACGACCGCATCGTCGAGCTCGATTGGAGTCAGCACACCGAGGTCGCGGGGCTGACGCTGACCTGCGCCGAGGCGCGGCACTTCTCCGGGCGCGGCCTCACCCGAAACACGACGTTGTGGGCGTCCTGGGTGATCGTCGGCCCGTCGCACCGCGTGTTCTTCGGCGGCGACACCGGCTACGCCCCGACCTTCGCGACGATCGGCGCCCAGCACGGACCCTTCGACCTGTCGCTGCTGCCGGTCGGGGCCTACGGCGAGCAGTGGCCGGACATCCACATGAACCCCGAAGATGCTGTCCGGGCACATGTCGATCTGCGCGGCGGCCTGCTCATCCCCATCCACTGGGCCACTTTCAACCTGGCCTTTCACCCCTGGGCCGAGCCCGCCGAGCGCGTCCGAGCGGCAGCAAAAGAACATGACGCAGTCCTGGCCATCCCGCAACCAGGCGAACGGGTAATCGTCGCCGACCCACCGGAGCTCACCGATTGGTGGACGGCCGTCGCCTAGCCGATGATGGGGTATGACAGATGCCACCAGGCCCAGTTGCGCGACCGAGCGGGAGTCGTGGACGGTGGACGTCATTCGTCGCCGCCGTGGTCGCCTCCGGTAGACGGTCGCGGTCGCTGTGCGAGGAGGGGCACCCCGCGCGCCGCGCGCGCGTCGAGCACGACAACCACACCCTGCTCGTGCACATCAGTGATGAGGACGGCCACGGATGGACCGCCCTCGCGATCGACCGCAGTAGTCGCGCCTGGTCTGTGGCCCAACGAGACAGTCAGCTCGATGCTGCCACGCAGGCCTACGATGCCCTCTACCAACGATGATCAACTTCCGAGGTATCGCCGGAGCACCGCGTAGACATTGTCGCGGGTGCTGATGGTGATGACGAGGATGAGCAGCTGCTGGTCCTCGACCTGGTAGCAGATGCGGTAGTTGCCGACTCGGATCCGCCAGATCCCGGTGTACCCCTTCAGTGCCGTGCTGCCGTGCGGCCTCGGGTGCTCACCGAGGTTCTCGATGGCATCCTCGATTGCTTCGGCGTCGGCGGGCTGCTGCTTGCTGAGCTTGGTCAAGAATTTGTCGGCGGACCGCAGGATCTCAATCGCGTGCGGCACTCATTCGGTCCGGCGACGGGTGCGGGGGACAAACGGTATGCGCGCATCGGTACCGCTCCGCAGGCCGGCGAGTGCGGCACGCACAGCGTCATCATCGACCAGGTCCTCGATCTGCTCCAGTAGCTCTGCGGCGGCGACCGGTACGACGGCGGCAGCCCGGTGCCCGTGCTTGGTCAGGTAGGTCGTCTCGCCGCCGTACTCGGCCCGTGAGGTCACCGGCCCGAGATCGGCGCGCGCCTGGCTCACGGTCAGTTCCACAGTCATGTACAAACTGTACCGGAACGCGCGAATGAGGAGGCACCACGGCCACCGAACGGCATGCGCCAGCAGGTCGGGTTGCGATCTTTACGTGACCAGAGCAACTTCTCTGAGTAGTCACTTCCCTACTCTGTGTGGTCAGGATGGCTTCACGTTTGCATCGAATGCGGTGCGCGCCGCGACACTCACCGTCGGCTCCCTGGCCCTGGCTGCGCTGATCGTCCCGGCCGCATCCGCAGGGGCCTCGGCCTCGTGGCCGCAGTTCGGTGACGACGCCGCACACTCGGGGGTCAACACCTCGGAGAGCGCAATCGGTGCCGGCAACGTCAGCACGCTCAAGCCTGCCTTCACCGCGTCCTTGCCGGGAACCGCCGATGGTCCTGCCGTTTACCGCGCCGGTGTCAGCACGGCCACCGGCCCCCAGGTTCTGCTGTTCACCACCACCAAGGACGGCCGGATCACCGCCAACGACGCGCACAGCGGCGCGCAGGTGTGGACCCATCAAAACGGGCCAGGCAACTGCGTCATTAACTACAACGCATTCAGGGGCGCTTGCTACACCACGTCGTCGCCCGCCATCGACCCCAACGCGCAGTTCGTCTACTCCTACGGGCTCGACGGCAAGGCGCACAAATACGCCATCGGCACCGGCATCGAGTTCACGACGGGAGGCTGGCCCCAGGCCACCACTCTCAAGCCTGCCGACGAGAAGGGGTCCTCCGCTCTGGCCATCGCCACGGCGCGAAACGGCAGCTCCTACCTCTATGTCGCCAACGGTGGCTACCCGGGCGATGCGGGCAACTACCAGGGCCACGTCACCACCATCAACCTGGCCACCGGTGCCCAAACCGTGTTCAACACCCTGTGCAGTGACAAGGCCACGCACCTCAACACCGACTGCAGCAAGGTCCAATCCGCGGTGTGGGCCCGGCCGGGGATCACCTACGACGCGGCGACCGACAAGATCTACTTCACCACCGGCAACTCCACCTTCGACGCCACGCACAACTTCGGGGACACCGTGCTGGCGCTCAACGCGGACGGCACGGGGACCAACAGCGGCCCGATCGACAGCTACACGCCGAGCAATCAGGCCACGCTGGACCAGCTCGACCAGGACCTGGGCAGCACGGCGCCGGCGATCGTGCCTGCGCCGGCCAGCTCAAAGGTTCCGAATCTGGCGGTGCAGGGCGGCAAGGACGCCAAGCTCCGGTTGCTCAACCTGGACAACCTCAGCGGCATGGGTGGGCCCGGCCACCAGGGCGGCGAGCTCCAGCTGATCGATGTTCCCCAGGGCGGCGAGGTGCTCACCCAGCCCGCGGCGTGGGTGAATCCCGCGGACAACTCGTCCTGGATCTTCGTCTCCAACGGCAACGGGTTCTCCGGGCTCAAGCTCGTCTCGACGAACGGGACGCCGTCACTGGCTCCGCAATGGACCATCAAGGTCGGCGGCACCTCGCCCGTGCTGGCCAACGGAGTGCTCTACTACCTCACCGGCAACGGGGCCCGTGCCCTGAATCCCACCACCGGTGCGCAACTCTGGACCGACAGCGTCAACATCGGGCTGCACTGGCAGAGCCCGATCGTCGTGAACGGCTACCTCTACTACCCCGATGGCAACGGCAAGCTGCGCGGCTACACGCTCGACGCGCCGCCGCCGGTGGCCGGCGACGCCGACCTCGCCGTGCGGCTGGACGCGCCGGTGTTCACCTCGCCGGGCCAGAGCGTCACCACCACGGTGACGGTGTCCAACGCAGGCCCGGCGACGGCCTCGAACGTCACCACGACGCTGCTGCTGCCGGGCGGGTTCACGGTGGACAACGCCGCGGGAGGAGCGGTGAACGGCGGCACGCTGACGTTCACCGCGCAGTCCCTGGCGCCCGGCGCGTCGGCGGTCTACTCCGTGGCCCTGCACGCCCCCGGCGGCTTCGGCTTCGGCTTCACCGCGGCGTACGCGTTTCCTGCCAACCCGGACCCGTTCATCTTCAACAACCTGGGTCTGGCCTTCAGCCTCACGGCCTGACCCGGGCTCAGACGGTGGCGTGCGGCTTCTCACCCACTCGCTTGTTGCGCACGATCGAGTTGATGAACGCCGCGCCGATGAAGCCGACCCCGATCAAGCCGGTGACGACCTCGGGCACCTCGTACTCGATGGTGATCAACAGCAGCACCGCCAGGGCGCCGATGGCCCAGTGCGCGCCGTGCTCGAGGTAGACGTAGTCGTCCAGCGTGCCCTTGTGCACCAGGTACAGGGTCAGCGAGCGGATCCAGAACGCGCCGACCCCGAGGCCGACCGCGATGAGGAAGATGTCTTGGGTGATGGCGAAGGCTCCCACCACGCCGTCGAAGGAGAACGACGCGTCGAGCACCTCCAGATAGAGGAAGAGAAAGAACCCCGCCTTGCCGCCGGCTTTGGCCAGGGCGCTCGGTCCGCTCGAGCCTCCGGCCTCGTCCTCGTCGTCACCGCCCTCCTCGAACAAGGTGCCCAGGCCGTTGACCACGAGGTAGGTGACGATGCCGAGGATGCCCGCGATCAGCACCTCGAAGGACTGGTCCCCGGAGTGGGCGTGCGGGCCCAGGAACAGCGCAGCAAGCACCAGGGCAATGCTGGCGATGACGACGGAGACCTGGTCCAGCGACCCGATCCGGGCCAGTGGCCGCTCCAGCCAGGTCAACCAGTGGATGTCGCGCTGCTCGAACAGCCAGTCGAGAAACAGCATGCCGAGGAACATTCCACCGAATCCGGCGATCGCGGGGTGCGCGTTGCTGATGAGGTTGGCGTAGGTGCCCGGCGTGGTGATCGGTCCGCCGTCCAGCGCCAGGCGCACCACCTCGACGGGGTTGAGCTTCGCGGTCACGGCCACCAACGCGAGCGGAAACACCAGGCGCATCCCGAACACCGCAATGAGCACACCCACGGTGAGGAACATCTTCTGCCAGAAGTCGTTCATCCGGACCAGGATCTTGGCGTTGACCACTGCGTTGTCGAAGGAGAGCGACACCTCGAGCACGATCAGGATCGCGACGACGGCGAACGGGGTCACCCCGCCGACCAGCAGCGTCGCCAGCAGCGCGACCACCGTGACCGCCATGGACCATCCGAAAGTCTTCAGCAGCACGGTGTTTCCTTAGTGATTCGAGGCGGGTGTCAGCATCGTGGGGACGAACCGGGCAGAGTCTACGGATCGGCACACCGCGCTGTATCAGCCAGCCACTGCACGATCTCGGCGCCGGCGTACACCCCACTGGACCGCGTGACGGCGACTTGGGGCCCGATCCACCCGGTGTCGTGCAGCTCGCCGTGGCGCGGACGGATGGCCGCGTCGGCGGCCAGCAGCAGGTCGGTGTCCAGCAGCGAGTCGCCGGCGGCCAGCATTCGGGACGCCCCGGTGCGCCGGCACACCTCGGCCGCCGCCGCCGATTTACGCAGCAGGTTCGGTACGCAGTACACCTTGCGACCCTGCATTGACACGGTCCACTCGCGTGCCGCGCACCACCCGCTCAGCTCGGTCAACCACGCTGCCGGCAGCTCCGCGCGGTCCACCACGGCGTAGACGAACAATCCCGAGGCCACCCGTAGGGTGCGGACGAAGGGCGGCAGTGGTTCCAGCCGGGCCCGTACTTCCTGCACCGGGGCGCAGCTGCGCAGCAGTGCGCGCACGTGGGTGGACCAGTCCCCGTCCGCGACTCCGTCGACCAGCAGGGTCCCACCGTTGGCGCAGATGCCGTAGCGGGGCGCCGGACCGGGTAGCTGCACCCTGGCGTACTGCTCAACGGTGCGGGTGGTGGTGGGCACGAGCGTCGCGACCTGGGCCAGCTCGGCCAGCGCAGCGGCGGCCTCGGCGAGCATGAACGACTGCGGCCGCTGCTGGTATAGCTCTACGCACAACAGGGACGGACCGTCCTCATCGGCGCCGCGTAGTCCGAGCGCCACGGCGGAGTAGATGAGGGTGCGGTCGAGGTCGGCGCAGATGACGGTCGTCATACCGATACCCCGTCGGCGCCGGTCGCTCCTCGGGTGTAGCGGGGGTGGATCAGCCCGACGCAGCGGTAGGGAAGCTCGGCCACCTCCTCGACCGGGACTCCGCGGCGCTGCGCGAGCAGCAGCACATGCCCCAGCTCGGGCAGAGCGTCCGGGCGCACCAGCACCCTCCACGGCACCCGGCGCAGCAGCACTCGGGTGGTCTCACCGACTCCCGGCTTCACCAGGTTCTCCTGCCCGATCCCGTAGTCCGCGCTGATTCGGCGCACCGCCGCCCAGCCCGACCAGTCCGGTGCACGGTCCCCGGCCGCCAACGTCCGCCAGTCGCGGTCGACGGCGGCGTGCACGTGGGGGAACTCGGCAGCCACCGCGTCGAGAAAGCGTGCGGACACGTCCGCGGCGGCCAGCTGTGCGTAGAACTTGGCGCCGTGGAAATCTGCCGGTCCAATGTGTTGGGTGTTGAGCACGGTCCGCGAGACCAACCCGGACACGGTGGAGTTGAGGCACGCCGAGGCGATGAGGTAGTCCTCCCTGGTGCCGAAGGTGCGTACGCAGTGTCCAGGATCGGCCAACACGGCGAGCTCCGGGTTGAACCGTTCCCCTGTGCGCTGCGCGTGTGCGGCCACCGCCGCGGTCAGCTCGTGGGTGATTGCGCCTTTGCCCGTCCAGCCGTCGAGGAACACCACCGACGCCGGGTCGTGCTGCGCGGCCAGGTAGCGCAAAGCGACTTCGTCAATGCCCTTGCCGCGCACGATGGACACCGCATAGTGCGGCACCGTGATCGCATGCCGCTGCTGCGCCCAGCGCCGAGCCAGGATGCCGATGGGCGTGCCTGCGCGGGCGAGGGAGGCCAGCACCAGCTCCGGGCCCCGTTCGGCGAGCAGAATTTCGGTAACGACGCCGACGGCATGCGCCGTCTTGCGGGCGGAAGCGGTGAGCGCCTGCGCAAACAGCTCCAAGTACTCCCGGTCCGGTTGGTACTCCACGGGCAGCGACTCGGCGTAGTGCGCCCCTCCTCGCTGCACTGCCTCCTCGCGCTCCTCCACCGGCGCCTCCAACGCCACCGCGGAGAGGTCCTTGAGCAGCCACGAAACCTCTTGCGGCGCGTAGGAACCGAACTCCGGACCTCGCAAGGGGCTCGGAAGCGGACCGGCGCTGGGCACGACCGCCAGCACCGGCGCGGGCAGCGCCGAATCCCGCAATGCTTGATGCTGCAGCGCTTGATCCTGCAAGGCGATGAGGAGCTCACCAATGGCCGGGGTGTCGGCGACGTCGTCCACGACCACGATCAGCGCGTCGAAACCGCCGCCGGTGTTGTACGCGAAGCGCGGGCCGGGGCCGTCCTCCGGGAGATCGTGCGCCGCGAAGGTGACGCTGTCCCGGATGGCGTACCCCGGGTCGTCGACGGCGAGCACCGGGGAGCGGGTGGTGGTGGAGGTACGGACGCTGATCCCGCGGTCGTCGATTTGGTCAGCAAGCGCCTCGGCCAGGCGCAGTGGTGCGTGCATCAGCTCCTCGGTGCCCAGCACCAGCACCGTGCCCCCGTTCGGCACCGTCAGCGCAGCCGCCAGTCGCCGGGCCATCGCGGGTAGCGCCGCCTCCAGCTGGACACGGTGGGTGCGGAGCACGCCGTGCCGACCGCCGTCGGGCACTCCTGCGGGCCAGGGCAAAGACACTCGTTGCACGCCGCTTTGCTTTGCGGGCCTCGATGCATCACCCCGCTGAGCTGCGGGTACGGGTGTGGAGCCATCGTGGGTGGCCACCAGCTGCGCTCCTCGCCGCAGTGCGTCCACTGGCACCTCCACCCGACCGCGGGCCAGCGCCACCACGGAGATCACCACTCCCAGCTCCGCAGCCAGGGCCTGCAGCGCGGCGTCGTCCTCGGCGCTACGGAGATCGATCAGCGCCGTCACTACGTAGCGATGGCGCGGCGCGAGCCGGTGCACCATGGCGATGGTGTTGCGCACGGTGCGCCCGGTGGACAACTCGTCGTCAACCAGGACGAGCGGACCGTCGCCGGTGAGCATCCTCGCGTGCCGGGGCAGTATCCGGTGCGCGGTGGCGTGCGAGTGCTCTTCGGCGAACTCCCCGAATTGCCAGGCCCCCGCGGGGTTACGACGGGTGGAGTGCAGGTACACCTCGGCGTCCAGTGCCTCCGCGATGACATGGCCCAGTCCGGTCGCCGTCTCCGCATAGCCCAGGACGCAGGTATCGGGCACGCGGACTGCGTGTTCCAGTGCGACGTCACGCAGTGCGCGCGCGGCGCCGGGCTCCTCGGCCAGTGCTGCACGAAGGCCTGCAGAGCAAAGCGGCGGTGCAGCACACCCCAACTCGTGGGCAACAAGGCCGCCGAGCAGCAGACCCGCCGCGCGCACCAGCCGCGGATCGCTCGGCACGTGCTTGCCCAGCACGCGGGATACCAGCAGGTGCGCGCGCCGCGGGTTGCGTCGCAGCGCCAGGCCCACCAGCTCGTCGACCTGCACGCCGTCCCCCTCGCCGCGCACCTGCACGCCGAGCTCTCGACTTGCCCAGCTGCCCGTCCACTCGCTCACGCGCTCGCGCCTGCCGCCAGCAGGTCCACAAAGGAAACGTCCAAACCGGCCACTCCGAAGCAGTGCGCGCGCAACAGCACCTTGCGCGCCCACAGCCGGTGCGGGTTCACCTCGTTCATCTTGTTGCCGTACTCGCTGCGCACCACGCCTCCCGGCGACGCAGCGGACAACACCACGTTGGCGTCGGCGAACTCCTCGTGCGTGACCACGGACAGCGCATGCACCGCAGCGACGTGGCTGGGGTGGATCACCGTCTTGCCCACCAAACCGTTGGCCTTGTCCAGTTGCACCTCGCGGATCAGCCCGTCCAGATCGTGCAACAACAGCGAGTGCCGCAGCTCCTGTGCCCCGTGCTCGGCGAACACCGAGGAGCGCAGCCGCGGCTTGAACAGACGCTCCCCGCCGGTGAAGTACTCCCACACCGGGCCGGTCACGGTGAACCCCGTCCCGTCCGCACGCCCCAGCATGTTCACCACGTCGGCGATCGCATTCGCCACCACCCGCACGTCATACACCGTCATCTCCGCCGAACGGCGCAAGCCGAACACACCGGAGAAGTCGCTGGCGCCCACCCGTACTGCGAGTACCCGCTCGCGGTGCTCGCCCAGCATGTCCCGAATCGCCGCCAGCTCGTGCGTTCGGGTCTCCAGGTGCGCCACCCCGGCCGACTCGATCACCGGCATTGCCTGCAGGTCCACCCCGCTCGAACCGGCGGCGGTACCCAGCGCGTCGAGGTAGCCACGTCCGTTGGCCGCGGTGAACTTCGGCAGCACAAAGCCGCTGAGGACCGCCACGGCCGCACCGAGCCGGTGCACCAGGTCGGTGATCTGCTCGGCGCTGCGTACCCGGACGAACAGCCGAGGGATGGCCAGCCGCTCGGTGTGGGCCGTGCGCAGCTGGCTGACGAGGTTGCGCTCCGCAGACGCCAGCTCGTCGTCGGCCACCGAGTCTTCCAAGCACAGCACCATGCTGGTGACTCCGCGCGTCCGGCTGCGCCCCACGTCCCCGGCCAGCTGCGGGCGGGTGGCCGGGCAGTACAGCGTCGCCCCCAGGTGCATCGCGGCCAGCTCCGGTGCACTGTTCGGCCCGACCGGCTGCGGCGGCACATGAAACAGCGTGTCGCGCACGTCGTCGGTGAGGAAGTCGAAGTGGATCACCCGTGGTCCCCTGTCGAAAGGCGCGGGCACTGGCGATCCAGTGCCCGTTTTGCGGCTTTACTGTGCTCCTCCAGTGTGGCAGGGCACCATGAACAGATGACAACGATGACCAAAGGGTCCAATGTCGCACTGGGGGCAGCCGCAGTACAGGTGGAGCTGGCGTGGGCTCCCGCGGCTGGTGGCCCCGACGTCGACGCCTCGGCATTGCTGCTCACCGGCGCGGGCAAGGTCCGAACGGACGCCGACTTCGTGTTCTACAACCAGGCGACCCATGCGTCCGGCGCTGTCAGACACCTCGGCAAGACGGGCACCGTGGATCGGCTCACGGTGGACACGGCGCGCCTGGAGTCGGCCATCGACCGGGTGGTGCTGGCCGCATCCGCCGACGGTGGCAGCTTCGGCGCTGTTCCCGGCCTGCACCTGCGGCTGCTGGATCCGGCCGGCGTGGAGCTGGTCCGCTTCGACATCACCGATGCGAGCACCGAGACGGCCTTCGTGTTCGGCGAGCTCTATCGGCGCGGCGGCGGCTGGAAGTTCCGTGCGGTCGGGCAGGGCTACGACTCCGGCCTGGCCGGACTGGCCACCGACTTCGGCATCAGCGTGGACCCCGACACGACTCCAGCCGCCGCTCCAACCGCCGCTCGGCCACCCGCCACGGCCGCACCCGCGATCAGCATGAAGAAGCAGCAGTTGATCAACCTGGACAAGAAGCTCGCCACCACGGCTCCGGCCATGCTGAGCCTCACCAAGAAGGCCGCGGTCTCCTTGGAGAAGCGCGGACTCGGCGAGCACACGGCTCGGGTGGCGTTGTGCCTGGACATCTCCGGGTCGATGAACCGGCTCTACCGCAACGGCAGCATTGCGAAGCTGGCCGAACGCGTCCTCGCCCTCGGCCTGCGCTTCGACGACGACGGACAGGTCGACGTGTTCCTGTTCGGCAGGGACGGACACCAGGCCGGTGCACTGCAGCTGGACAACCGAATCGACTACGTGCCCTCCATGCTCAAGCAGTTCGGCCTGGAACCGGCCACCTACTACGGCAAGGCGATGGCGTTGATCCGCCAGCACTACTTCGGCAGCGCCGAGTCACGACGCGAGCCGCGCGCCGACACGGTGCCGGTGTACGTCATGTTCGTCACCGACGGGCAGACCTTCGACGAGGACGGCGCCCGCGAACAGGTCATCTCCTCCAGCTACGAGCCACTGTTCTGGCAGTTCATGGCCATCGGCGCCAGCGCACGCCCCGCAGCCGCAGCACCGGCCCGGCCATCCACCGGGTTGTTCGGCAAGCGCAGGGCCGCACCCGCCGGTGCCAACAGCGAGTTCCGGTTCCTCGAGGAGCTGGACGACATGGCGGGCCGCTATCTGGACAACGCCGACTTCTTCGCCGTCGAGGATCCCGCGGCGATCCCGGACGACGAGCTGTTCGAGCTCTTGATGACGGAGTACCCGGGCTGGCTCACCCAAGCCCGCGACAAGGGTCTGCTGCGCTAGGTTGGCTGGGTATCCGAGCAGAAAAGAGCAGAACCATGACAGGACCGACTGCACCGGGAACCTTGAGCCTGACGCCGCCCGCGCCGGTCGCGGTGGTGGAGCAGGAGCAGGCCGAGGGCATGCTGCCCATTGACCCCGCCCGCATGGCCGAGCTGCAGAAGATGTCCAGCGCCTACGTCGCGGACCTGGAGAACCTGACGCCGAACAGCCCGGAGCTGGCGGCCAAGGTCGACGAGATCAGCCGGGTGGGCGCCGATGAGCTGATGGCCTCGGCGAACGTGTCCAACCGGATGCTGGAGCGGCCGTCCTCGGCACTGGCAGGCACTGCAGGCAAGGCCGACGCCGGCCCGCAGGCCAAGGTGGGCAAGACCCTGGCGGATCTGCGGCGCACCGTGGAGGAGCTCACCCCTAACCAAGCGGACCTGACCCCCACGAAGAAGATCTTGGGCTTTATCCCGGCAGGCAAGCGGATCGACAAGTACTTCGACCGCTACCGCACGGCGCAGTCGCAGCTGGACGGCATCACCAAATCGCTTTCGGCCGGCCAGGACGAGCTGCGCAAGGACAACGCGTCCATCGAGCAGGAGCGGGCGAACATGTGGAAGCTCATGGGTGAGCTCACCGAGTACGCCTCGCTGATGACCCAGCTCGACGCGGCCGTGGGCGCGCGCGCCGATGCGCTCGAGTCCAGTGACCCCAGCAAGGCGACCGCCTTCAAGTCCGAGGTGCAGTTCGCCGTGGTGCAGCGCCACCAGGACATCCTCACCCAGCTCGCGGTCGCCGCGCAGGGCTACCTGGCGATGGACATGGTGAAGAAGAACAACGTCGAGCTGATCAAGGGCGTGGAGCGGGCGCGGACCACGACGCTGTCCGCGCTGCGCACCGCCGTCATCGTGGCCGAGGCACTGACCAACCAGCGTCTGGTGCTCACCCAGATCACCGCGCTGAACACGGTGACCAGCAACGTCATCGTCAACAACGCCGCCATGCTGAAGCAGAACTCGGCGGACATCCAGCAGCAGGCCGCGTCATCCAGCATCGACATCGCCAAGTTGCAGCAGGCCTTCGACGACGTGTTCGCCACCATGGACGCCGTCGACACCTTCCGCGCGCAGGCCGTGGGCAACATGCAGCAGACCGTCACCGCGCTGGAGGGGCAGCTCGTCAAGGCGCGGCCGTACCTGGAGCGCGCCAGCTCTCCGAACCCGCGCTAGCCCATCATGTGGAGCTCCTTGTTCGGCCGGGACCACGACAATGACCGCGCCCGCGACGCCGGGACCCCGTCCCCGGCCGCCGAGCCCGCGGCGGCACCGGAGAAGCCCTTCGCCGAGCAGATGCGCACCCAGCTCGGCGACGTCAGCTGGACTGCGCGCCGTGCCGGTGATCGCCTGCCGGTGGCCGCGCTGCCGCGGCTCGGGTCAATCGAGGACCTGCTGCACCCGTTGCTGAAGCACCTGCGCACCAGCCCGCCGTCGGTGGACGAGGAGATCGCGGTCCAGGCCTTTGTCGGCGACTACCTACCCACCAGCATCAACGCGTACCTGTCGATGAACCGCCAGTTCGCGCTCCAGCCCCGGGCGGACGGCCGGACTCCGGGAGATGATCTGTTGGAGCAGCTGGCCACTTTGGAGCAGGCCATCCAGGAGCTCGCCCAGGCGGTCTACGCCCACGATGCCCAGCAGCTGCAGGTGCAGGGGCGGTTCCTGAGCACCAAGTTCAGCGGCACCGACCTCGATCTCTAGACTTGAAGGATCTGGCTCGGAAAGGGGGACGATGGCACCGGTGAAACTGATCCGGGGCAGCAACACCTCGCTCAGCGAGCTCGTCCCTGGTCTGGGCACGGTGCTGGTCGGCTTCGGCTGGAATGTGGTGCAGAGCCGCGGTCCCGCGGTGGAGCTGGTGGCATCGGCGATTATGTGCGGCGCCTCCGGGCGGGCGCTCTCCGACGACCACCTGGTGTTCTTCAACCAGTTGGTGTCCCCCGATGGGGCCGTGCAGTACGTAGAGAACGACGCCGAGCAGATCGAGGTCGACCTCGCCGCGGTGCCTGCCGACGTCGCCAGGATCGTATTCGTGGTGTACGCGGACCCGGACCTACGCAAGCCCGGGAGCTTCGGCGCGGTCCGCGGGGCCTACGTGCGGGTGTGCGACCGCGGCGGCACCGAGCTGATCCGCTACGACATCGAGGACGGTGCTGGGCTGGAGATCACCGCCATGGTGTTCTCCGAGCTCTACCGGCACAACGGCGCGTGGAAGCTGCGCGCCATCGGGCAGGGGTACTCCACGGGGCTCCAAGGCGTGGCTGACGACTTCGGCGTGCAGGTCTGAGCGGTGGCACTGGACAGGACGGTTGCGCGACCGGACATCGGCTACCTGCGCCGCAGACCCGTCCGCACCGAAAACAAGCGTGACGATCGCACGTCCGCTCCGCCGCCCGCGACCGGCTCGCTGTCCCTGGCCTTCGGCCCTCCGACGCGGGTAGCGCCCACGTCGCGCGCACCGAAAGCACCGCCCTTGCCCGCCACGACCCGCGTCCGCGGCCGCACCCTGCTCACCGCAGACGCGCCCGTCGCCACCCTGGACCGTCGGCAGAGCGCCATTGGCTCACTGACCTTCGACGCCACCCCGCACGGGCAGGTGAACGGTGTGTGGGAGCTGACCGACGGCACCGCGGGAATCGTCTCTGCGGGCGCCGTCTCCGAGGAGGGCGGCATCACCACCAGCCCCGAGTTCGGCCGGCGCAGCCTCGTGCAGCTGAGCAAGGGGCAGCTCCTGGTGGGGCTGCGGCACGTCCGTCAGCTGCGCCGCCTGTTGGTGGTGGTCACCGATCTCGACCCGCAAGGCGCCGCGAGCACCACTGTTGCCGCGCTCTACGACCGCTCGAGCATCGAGTCGAGCCACGAGAGCCACGTACCCGCGCTCGTGACCCTGGCGCTCTACCAGGTAGACGGCGAGCTGGTGGTGCGCCGCGAGGGCTTCGGCTTCCCCTCCCTGGCCGAGGCCGCGAAGGCGTACGGCTTCGCGGCGAACTGGACGCCGCCCCTTTCCCGGTGACGGCCACACCGCCGAGCGCCCTCTTGCCGGACGACGTACTGGCCGAGGTGGCAGCAGCCGGTGCCGCCGACGCAGGGGGCCTGTCGGTCGAGCTCCTCGGCGACTTCTTGACCGTGCTCAGTGCGGCTGTGGCCGCGGGTCGGCCGCTGACCCGGCGACAGCTGCATCCCTATCAGTCGTTCGGCGACACCGCCGCCCGGCAGGGAGTTGCCCTGCGGGCGCTGCTCGACCTGTACTCGTCCTCGGCCTGGCGGCTTTGGCGGCATCTGCCGTCTGTGGTGTCTGCCCGGGACGATCCCACGGCTGTCGTCGTCGCCGGCGAGGTGATGCTTCGAGCGGTCGATGATGCCGTCGCCGCGCTCGCGGAGGGGTTTCAGCTCGCCCAGCGCAGCCTCGTCCGAACCCAGGAGTCGGCTCGTCGTGAGTTCATCGACGACTTGCTCACCGGGGGCGCCGGCGTCGCCAGTGTGCTACAGCGAGCCGGCCGCTTCGGCCTACATCTGTCCGGGCCCCATGCCGTCGCGGTGGTGCTGGCCAGCCGGCCCTTCGCCGATGGGACCCCGTTGATCGGCACCCTGGATCGGGCGGTCATGGGCAGCAAGGGTGACGCCGAGGCCTTGGTGGCCAGCAAGGAGGGGCGACTGATCGTGGTTTTTCCGTCCCCCGACCGCGCCGCCATCGACCACGTGCTGGTCAAGCTCCGTACCGCACTCGGTCCCCACTCCGGAACCGGGACTTGGCAGATCGGGGTAGGCCGGCCCGGTAGCGGTGCGGACGGCGTGGTCTCCTCCTATCAGGAGGCCCGCGACGCGCTGGAGCTCGCCCAGCGCGTCGGACTCGAGGACCCGGTGGTGGATGCCCGGGAGCTGCTCGTCTACAACGTCTTGCTCCGGGACCGGGCCGCGATCGCCGACCTGGTCCGCACCCTGCTCACCCCGCTGCTCGCGGCCCGTGGGGGCGCAGGGCCGTTGCTGGACACCCTCACCGCCTACTTCACCGCCGGGGGGAACGCCGCGCACACCGCGCGGATGTTGCACCTTTCCGTGCGGGCGGTGACCTACCGGCTGGAGCGGGTCCGCGAGCTCACCGGGCACGATCCCGCCCGTCCCGCCGAGCGCTTCGCGCTGCAGGTCGCCGTCCTTGGCGCCCAGCTGCTTGGCTGGCCGGCCACCCCGCTCCCGTAAGGAGATTGCCGACATTCGGCAATAGATTGCCCCTCAACGCGTCCAGCATCGCACTGGAACTGCCGTACCCACGACCGGCACACTGGGAGTAACCGGCGACCAAACGGGTCGTCCCCCGGACCGAGGAGTTTCCTTGACCGTCCCGTTGTGGGCCTGGGTCGCGTTTGCCGCCGTGGTCCTGACCATGTTGACGATCGACCTGCTGGCGCACCGCGGCGCCCACGTGATCGGCTTCAAGGAGGCCGCCTGGTGGAGTGCCCTGTGGGTCGGGCTGTCCCTGGTGTTCGCCGTCGTCCTCGGCTTCACCCTGGGCGCGGACGCCGGGGTGGACTTCCCGACCGCCTGGTTGCTGGAGAAGAGCCTGTCGGTGGACAACCTGTTCGTCTTCGCCCTGATCTTCGGGTACTTCAACGTGCCCCGGGCGTATCAGCACCGAGTGCTGTTCTTCGGAGTGATCGGCGCGCTCGTCTTCCGTGGCATCTTCCTGGCCGCCGGGGTGGCTATCGTCAGCAAGTTCACCGCGGTGCTGTTCGTATTCGCCGCGATCCTGCTCTACAGTGCATACAAGCTGCTCAAAGACGACGACACCTTTGACCCTGGTACGAGCGTCGCCGTGCGGCTGCTGCGCAAGATTGTCCCGGTCCGCGAGGAGTACGAAGGCACCCGCTTCTTCGTCACCGAGGCCGGCAAGCGCGTCGCCACCCCGCTGCTCGCGGTCGTCGTGGCCATCGAGGCCGCCGACCTGGTGTTCGCCGTGGACAGCGTCCCCGCCGTGCTCGCCGTCAGCGACGACCCGTTCATCGTCTACTCCAGCAACGCCTTCGCTATTCTGGGCCTGCGAGCGTTGTACTTCCTGCTCTCCGGACTGTTGGAGCGTTTCCACTACCTGTCCAAGGGTCTGGCCGTCATCCTGGCGTTCATCGGCCTCAAGCTCGTCCTGCAGGCCGGGCACAAGATCATCAGTACCTCCATCCCGGAGATCCCCTCGATCGCCAGCCTCGGCGTAATCATCACGGTGCTCACCGCCTCGATAGTGCTCAGCCTGAGGCGACCGATGCCGCCCGAGCCAGCAACCGACCGATCCATACCCGATTCGAAGGAGACACCATGGCGTTCTGGGATCAGCTGAAGACCAAGACCCAATCCATGAACGATCAGCTGAAGACCAAGGCCGACCAGTTCCGGAGCAAGGAGTTCGCCAACGCCAGCATGGCGATGTGCGCACTGATCGCCGCCGCGGACGGCAGCATTGACGCGACCGAGCGGCAGAAGACGGCCGCCCTGATCGCAAGCAACGACGTGTTGGCGGTCTTCCCGCCCGAGGAGTTGCGGCAGAAGTTCGACTGGTACTGCGACAAGCTCAGCAAGGACTTCGACTTCGGCCAGGTCGAGGCCATCGCCACCATCGGCAAGCTCAAGGCCAAGCCCGAGCAGGGCCGGGCGGTCATCTCGATCGGCGTCATCATCGGCGGCGCAGACGGCACCTTCGACGCCGACGAGCGCAAGGCCGTCCGGGACGCCTGCTTCGCCCTGGGCATCGCCCCCGCCGAGTTCGACCTCTGATTCCCCTCAATCGCACGACGACCGAAAGGACACCCTCATGGGAGTCAGCTTGACCAAAGGCGGCAACGTCTCGCTCAGCAAGGAGGCACCCGGCCTCACCGCGGTGCTCGTCGGCCTCGGCTGGGACGCCCGCACCACCACCGGCACCGACTTCGACCTCGACGCCTCCGCCATCATGGTGATCGCTGACGGCAAGGTCGTCTCCAACAGCCACTTCATCTTCTTCAATAACACCACTTCGCCAGAGGGCTCCGTCGAGCACACCGGCGACAACCTGACCGGTGAGGGGGCGGGTGACGACGAGGCCATCAAGGTCAACCTCGCCAGCGTCCCGGCGGAGGTCGACAATATCATCTTCCCCGTCAGCATCTACGAGGCCGAGACCCGCTCGCAGGGTTTCGGCCAGGTTCGCAACGCGTTCATTCGTATTGTCAACCAGACGGGCGGTACCGAGATCGCCCGCTACGACCTCACCGAGGACGCCTCCACCGAAACCGCCATGGTCTTCGGCGAGCTCTACCGAAACGGCGCCGACTGGAAGTTCCGCGCCGTCAGTCAGGGCTACGCCTCCGGCCTGAGTGGGATCGCCCGCGACTACGGCGTCACGGTCTAGCCGGATGGCCATCGACTACACCAAGCGTCCGGCCGCTGGGGCGCGGGATGTGCTCGACCGCGAGTACGGCTGGGGGATGGACCGGACCCGCGGCCGCAAGTGACGCATCGGTACCCGTTGGCGCATATGGTTTGACCATGACTGTGCGCGAGACGGCAAACATGCCGACACCTCTACCAGATCTGCAGACCGTCGCCGATGCTATCGAAGCCGGCTTCAACGAGCTTGGCGACCGCAAATCGTCCCCGACCGACACCGACTACCATGACCTCGCGGAGCGAGTGCCACTGCTGTCCGCCACCCCCTGAAGCGGGGTCGGCCGTCCCGTAGGCCACGGCTATGCTCGAACCGCTGGCAGTGGGCAGGCCATCAGCCTGTCGCCGTGGCCCGAAGCCCGAAGGGTCGGTGGCCCGCAGCACACCAGCGCGGCTCCCACGCGTGACTTGGAGCCGCGCCACGACCACCTCGCGGCGCGCGTGCAGGCGGCTACAGGTCCCCACCGGGCCAAGCGGATCGGCTCACCCCGTATAAAGGCAATCGATCGTTCAACGAGGAGTTTCGAGCCGATGAGAGCACCGGACGTCAGGAGAATGACACTGAGGCCACCGCCGAGGTTGAGCCGCTGGGGGGCTCGCCGGATGCTGTCGACGTCCACGGGCCGCCGCTCGGGGCTTACGGGCGTCTCGGTCCTGCCGCGGAAGCTGACGATGCCGCTGCGCCGAAACGGATTGGATCCGGTGCCGGCACTGGCCGAGAAGCGTTCGACCGAACCGGTGAGCAAGCTCAGCCGCGTCTTCGGGATGAACGTCTGGCTGGTCACCGGGTACGAACAGGCTCGCGCCGTCCTGAACGACACCATCAGCTATTCCACCGACATCCGGCCGCTCATGGGCGGCGCCGGCGAGGTCTCCATCGGCGGCTTGGGTTTCACCGACCCCCCCGATCACACGCGCCTGCGCCAATACCTCGTGCCCGAGTTCACCGGCAGGCGTCTGGCCGGTCTGGCGCCGAAGATCGAAGAAATTGTCGAACGACAGCTCGACGTCCTGGAAGACTCCGGTGACGTGGTCGATTTTGTGCCGGACTTCGCGTTTCCAATTCCGTTCTTCGTGATCTGCGAGCTGCTCGGGCTTCCGGTGGAGGACCGTGAACCGTTCCGGCAGCTCGGGCACGCGCGGTTCGACGTCACCGGCGGCGGCCCCGGCACCTTCGGTGCGATGTCGGAGTCGCAGCAGTTTCTGCTGGAGGCAGTGCGGATGCAGCGCCGCGCCCCTGGCGACGGCCTCATTGGTGAGATCATCCGCCGACACGGTGCGGAGATCGACGACGTGGAGCTCGCCGGACTGGCCGACGGCGTTTTCACCGGCGGATACGAGACCTCGGCCAGCATGCTCGCCCTCGGTACGCTGGCCCTGTTGCGCGATCGGAACGCCTTCGCGTTGGCGGGCGAGGACGCGGCGGTGGATGGCGTCGTCAACGAGCTGCTGCGCTACCTCAGCGTCGTGCAGATCTCCTTCCCGCGTTTTGCTCGCCACGATCTGACGCTGTTCAGCAACAGCGTGCAGGCAGGAGACGTCGTCGTGTGCTCGCTGAGCGGCGCGAACCGCGACGAGGACTTCGCCGCGCTACCGGATCGGCTCGATCCTCGCCGGACCGGGCGGGCGCACCTGGCGTTCGGGCAGGGGTTCCACCGGTGCATCGGCTCCGAGCTCGCCCGAATGGAGCTGCGGGTTGCTTTTCGCGCCCTGGCGCGACGCTTCCCGGAGATGGCACTGGCGGTCGAGCCTGGGGATCTGAAATTTCGCGACCTGTCCATCGTCTACGGGGTGCATTCCCTGCCCGTCCGGCTGAACCGAGCGGCACCGTGAGAATCGTGCACGTCGCCGACTCCTTCGCCCCCGACATCGGCGGCATCGAGAGTCAGGTCCAGGCGCTCGCGCAGCGCCAGCAGGGCGAGGGCCACGACGTCAGCGTGATCACCGCGGTCCATGACCATGCCGAGCTGGACCTGGTGGTGGCTCGGGCGCGGGCCGGGCGGTGGTGGACGGTGGCGTTCCCGTGGGTCAATCACCGGATGGTCGCCGACGTACTCGACGATGGGCCGATCGACGTCATCCATGCGCACTTCACGGTCATTTCGCCGATGGCGATCTACGTCGTCCGCGCCGCGAGCCGGCGTGGCATCCCGGTGGCGGTCACCGTCCACTCGTTGTGGTGGAAGGTCGCCGTGGCCACCAGGATCTCCACGCTGCCCTTCGGCTGGGGGAGAATGCGCGCAGCCTGGTCGGCGGTCAGCGCGGTGGCCGCGGGGCATGTGAGCCGCACGCTGCCGCGCGTGGGCGAGGTTTCCACGGTGCCCAACCTGGTCGACATCCCGTGGTGGAAGCCGACCGCGCCCATCCGCGACACCGGCTCGACGGAGTTCCGGCTGATCCTCGTCGGACGGCTGAAAAAGCGTAAGCACGTCAACGAGTTCATCGACATCCTGGCCCGCGCCCGCCGCCGGCTACCGCCGACGACGAAGGTCCGGGTCGCCGTCGTGGGTAAGGGTCCCCGTCACAAAGACCTGCAACGCCAGATCGACGGCCTGGGCCTGGCCGATTGGGTCACACTGCTCGGCCACCACCAACCGGCCGAGATCCGCACGATGATGCACGAGTCGGACCTGTTCATCGCGTCCTCGCGCCAGGAGGCTTTCGGCATCGCGGCCCTCGAGGCCCGCGCGGCCGGATTGCCGGTACTCGGTTATCTGGGCAACGGCCTGTCGGACTTCATCACCGACGGCGTGGATGGCGTGTTGGCCGCGGACGCAGCCGAGATGACCGACGCGCTGGTGACGCTGCTGGCCGAGCCAGGCGAGCTGGACCGCCTGCGCCGCACCACGACGACCTCGCCACCATCGGTCACGCCCAGCGAGGCGATGGCCGCCGTGTACCGGCTGTATGGGCGTGCCCGCGCGATGCACGGACTCGTCGACGAAGAGCCGCCCGCGGGCGCCAACCTGCCCCCTCAGGTGTCGATCTGAAAGGTACAGATCGACCCGCCGCGGCCGCGGATCGCGGGATCAGTTCGCACCCTCGTCAGACGTTGACGCCGAAATCCTTGGCGATGCCCGTCAGCCCGCTGGCGTAGCCCTGCCCCACCGCGCGGAACTTCCAATCCCCACCGTTGCGGTACAGCTCCCCGAAGACCATGGCGGTCTCGGTGGAGGCGTCCTCGGTGAGGTCGTAGCGGGCGAGCTCGCTGTTGTCGGCCTGATTGACCACCCGGATGAACGCATTGCGAACCTGACCGAAGCTCTGCGAGCGCCCTTCGCCGTCGTAGATCGACACGGGAAAGACGATCTTGTCGATCTCCGCGGGAGCAGAACCCAGGTTGACCTTGATCGCCTCGTCGTCGCCCTCGCCCTCGCCGGTGAGGTTGTCGCCGGTGTGCTCGATGGCCCCCTCCGGCGACTTCAAGTTGTTGAAGAATACGAAGTGCTTGTCCGACAAAACATTGCCATCGGCACCGCAGGCGATCGCGGAGGCGTCCAGGTCGAAGTCGGTACCGGTCGTCGTTCGCACATCCCATCCGAGACCCACGGTGACCGCGGAAAGCCCCGCGGACCCGGCCTCCTTGGTCAGCGAGACGTTGCCACCCTTGCTGAGACTGACTCCCACGAGAAACTCCCTACGTCGTTGATGGTCCTGGCTATTGATGATGCTCGCTTCAGTGTGCCCGCACACCTCGAGCCGCTACAACATTCCCGTCTCGGCCATCACCCAACGCATCGGGTCGAGGCACCGGAACGGGGCGATACCCCGCGCGTTGAGACTCTTGCCGTTGGGCGACTCCCCCAGCGCGGAGGCCACGAAGAACCGATGCGGCAGGAACTGTCCGCTGCTGGGCCGCTCGACGGCGGTGACGATCGGGCCTGCGTGCAGCTTCTGCAGCAGGCTGCGCACCTCGTGGTGCAGCAGCTCACCGTCGACCTCGTCGTAGGGACCGCGGTCGCCGCCACCCTCCCGCAGGAACGCAGCACCCGGATTGGACATGATCCGGCTCCACTCGGTACCACTGACCGCGCGCAGAGCCTGCTGGGGGTCCGGGCTGCTGCGGGGGCGGCCCGAAGCCACCAGCGCGCCCCGGGCCGGGCTGGGGAGCGAAGGACGAGGGTGGTCCGCTGGGCGGACTGCCGAACTCGCTGAAGTCGAACGGATCCGACCCGTCAGCCATCGCAGCCCCCTCTCGCTCGCGCGCCTATAAGTGAACGCCGTAATCTTGCACGATGCCGCGCAGGCCGCTCGCGTAGCCCTGGCCGACGGCGCGAAACTTCCAGTCGCTGCCGTGCCGGTACAGCTCGCCGTAAATCATGGCGGTCTCGGTGGAGGCGTCCTCGGTGAGGTCGAAGCGGGCGAGCTCGGTGTTCCCGGCCTGGTTCACCACTCGGATGAACGCGTTGTTGACCTGTCCGAAGTTCTGGCCCCTCGCGTCGGCGTCGTCGATGGACACCGGAATCACAATCTTTTGCACGTCGCTGCCCAGCGCGGCGAGGTCGACCTTGATCTGCTCGTCATCTCCCTCTCCCTCACCGGTGCGGTTGTCCCCGGTGTGCTCGACGGCCCCGTCCGGCGACTTCAGGTTGTTGTAGAACACAAAGTGGTTGTCGGACAACACTTTACCATTCGCTCCACACAGCAGCGCGGAGGCATCCAGGTCGTAGTCCACCCCGGTGGTGGTGCGCACGTCCCACCCGAGACCCACCACCACGGCGGTGAGTCCGGCGTCGCCCGCCTCCTTGGTCAACGAGACGTTGCCGCCCTTGCTCAGCACTACGCTCACTGCTAGCTCCTCTCCAACGTCGGGACGCCTCAGACCACCGTGGCAACCACCGGCAGTAGTTCCTTGAACGTACGGCCGTTGGCGATGGCGCCGATAGCGGTCATGTTCCATCCCTGCTGACCCCGCGTCACCTTAGCCATCACCTGGGCATTGTGCGTACCGGAACCGGTGAGGTCGAACCGGGCGAGCTCGGTCTCGGTGCTCGCGTCGACCAGGCGGCAGAACGCATTCTCGATTTGGGTGAAGTTCTGCCCGGTGAAGGAGTTGACCACAAACACCAGCGTCGTCACCGTCGGCGAGAGCGCCTGCAGATCGACGATGATCGACTCGTCGTCGCCCTCGCCTGCGCCGGTGAGGTTGTCCCCGGTGTGCTGCACGGCGCCGTCCTTGCTGCGCAGCTGGTTGAACCACACCTGGTCGAGCAGGCGACCGGAGGCGTCGAAAATCAGACACGAGGCATCAAGGTCGATGGTCTGGCTCTTCAGCCCCCCGAACAGCCCCTTCTTCTTCATCGCATCCCAGCCCAGGCCCATCCGCACCCGAGTGAGGGTTCCGCCGCCCTGCTTGGCGAGCGAGACCTGCTGTCCTTTGGCGAGACTGATTGTCATGGCCCTGACGCTAGCGGCTCGTGTTCGATAGGGGAACTGCGCACCAACGGGCGTAAGTGCACAATTCAGCTGTGCCCAGCCAAGGACCCGTGTCCCTCAGCCGTCCCGAGCCGCACGTCGGCGTCGTCACCATCGACAACCCACCGCAGAATGCGCTGAACAAGGTGGCGCGCGAGAGCGTGGTGGCCGCGCTTGCCGAGCTCGGCGCCGACCTCGAGGTGCGCTGCATCGTCCTCACCGGGGCGGGCCGGGCGTTCTGCGCCGGCGCCGAGTTGACCGAGACCCGGCGGGTGGCCACCGGAGCCGATGAGGCGCGGCGGTACCTGCAGGAGTTCGACGATCTGGTGCTGGCCATCGAGACGTCTCGTGCGCCCGTCGTCGCCGCCATCAACGGGCCCGCGGTCGGCGGTGGCCTCGAGGTGGCCCTGTCTTGCGACATCAGAATCGCCGCCGACAGCTCGTTCTTCGTTGCCGCCGGGGTGAATGTGGGCCTCATCGCCAACTTCTGGCGGCTCACCCGCACCGTGGGCCTGGGCCCGGCCAAGGAGATGGTGCTGACCGGCGACCGGTACACCCCGGCCCAAGCCCTGCAGTGGGGCCTGGTCACCGAGGTGCATCCGGCCGCTGAGGTGCTCCCTGCCGCATTGACCAAGGCCCGGCGCATTGCCTCCCGCGTTCCGCTGTCCGTGGAGAAGGTCAAGCAGTCACTGGCCGCCGCCCAGACCATGAACCTCGACACTTTCATGGCCGTGCAGGGCGAGGCATTCGTCCAGCTTGCCGCCAGCGCAGACCACACCGAGGCGCTGGACTCGTTCCTGGCCAAACGCGCTGGCGTCTTCAGCAGAGAGTGAGTACGACATGAGCACACCGATCGACTGGCTGGACGGCGTTGTGGGGGCAGGCACCGAACGGCTCGTCCAAGCCCATCACCGCCGCCGCCTCAGCAAGCTCGGCCAGCTGGATGCGCTGGAACCCACCGGCCCCGGCCTCTGGGCTACCAGTGGTGGCACCGAACCGCGCGGCGGCAGCAGCCTCGAGGTCCTCATCGACGGTGACCAGGCACTACCGCGGATGGCTGAGCTATTGGCGACCGCGCAGTCCACTGTGCACATCGCCGGCTGGCACCTGGAGCCCGACTTCGTCCTGGATCGCGACGGTGACGGCCGCGGCCTAGGAGACATCCTGGCCGAGTTGGCCGAGCGGGTGCAGGTCCGAGTGCTGCTGTGGGCCGGGCCGCCGCTGCCCGCATTCCGACCGCACCGCTCCGACGTCCGCACGATCCGCGAGCAGTTGACCCGCGGCACGCGGATCCAGTGCCTGCTGGATGCTCGCGAGCGCACCATGCACTGCCACCACGAGAAGCTGGTGATCATCGATAATGTGCACGCGTTTGTGGGCGGGATCGACCTAACCACCCTGAGCGGGGACCGCTTCGACGCGAACGCCCATCCCGAGCGCGGCGCCATCGGCTGGCACGACGTCGCGACGCTGGTACGGGGCCCCGCCGTGCACGACGTCGCCGAGCACTTCCGGGACCGCTGGCAAGATGTTGCGCGCGAGCCGCTGCCCGTGAGCGAGCCGCCGCCACCGGCCGGCGACCTCGATGTGCACGTGGTGCGCACGGTGCCCGACGGGACCTATGACTTTGCACGGCACGGCGAGTTCTCCATCCTGGAGAGCTACGTGCGTGCGCTGCGGTCGGCGCAGCAGCTGATCTACCTGGAGAACCAATTCCTGTGGTCGACGGAGATCGCCACCATCCTCGCCGACAAGCTGCGCCACCCGCCGACGCCGGAGTTCCGGATGGTGCTGGTGCTGCCGGCCAGTCCGGCCAACGGCAAGGACACCACGCGCGGTCAGCTCGGCACCCTGATCGAAGCCGACGTCGACGAGCGCCTGCTGGCCGCCACCATCCGCTCCGGCGGTGGCGCGTCGAACTGCTACGTCCACGCCAAGGTAGGCCTGGTGGACGATCGCTGGCTGACGGTGGGCTCGGCGAACCTCAACGAGCACTCCCTGTTCAACGACACCGAGATGAACGTGGTCAGCTGTGACCCGGAGCTGGTGCGGGACACCCGGTTGCGGCTGTGGGCGGAGCACCTGGAACTCACCCGCGATGAGATCTCCGGCGACCCACACACGGTGGTCGAGCAGCACTGGCGTCCACTATGCGTAGCCGAGCTGAAGCGCCAGGATGCCGGCGAGCCCGCGCAGCACCGGCTGATGGCACTGCCTGCGGTGTCCCGACGCTCGGCGCGGCTCAACGGGCCGGTGCGCGGTCTCTTGGTCGACGGCTGAGCGGCGGGACCCAGCGCGGCTTCTGCGTACTTCCGGGCTGGGGCGGAGCACCTCAGAGCTCCGAGGCGAGCGGAACCTCGGCGGCAGCCCGGTCGCTCATCCACTCGCGCAGCACCTTTGTGGCCCATACGTCGTCGGCGTTGTAGTCGAGCAGCCGCTGGCGCTGGGTCGGATCCTCGGGCAGGCCGTCCATGCCGACCGCCGCCCGGTACCAGCCCATCGAGGCCTCACCACCGGCGTCGGCGTCGCGCCAGGCGAATCCGGCGACGGGGGCCACCTTCTTCAACCCCTTGCCCTGCGGGCAGAGAAACGCCGCACTCACGGCGGCGTACACATCCACCCATTGCGCACTGCCGATGAACTCACGCACCTGCACCTCGGTCGGGACGCCCGCCATCCCGGCAAAGCGAACGGCCGAGGCCAGCAGCCAGCGATTCTCGGCGGCCTCGGAGTAGCAGTAGGCAGCGAAAGTCTTACCTTGATCGGCCGCGGCGGCGCGCACCGTCATCAGCCAGGTCCAGAAGCCGGCGAACGAGCGCCCCTCGTCGAGGCTCGGCAACGGATCCCAGGTCGCGAACGGGCGGTACACCGGGTCGACGCCGTCGGCGCTGAGCAAGGTGCCCCACAGGTAGGCGCCGTGCTCCAGGTAGCTCTCCATATCCACGTCGACCTCGACGTCCGCGCGCTGGATGCGGACCTCCTCGGTGCGCCGGACCAGGGAGAAATCGCCTTGCCAGGCCTTGGCCAGCACCACGGCGTCGGCGAAGGGCGCACCGAACCAGCCCGTTGGGAGCTGGGATGCCGCCGCCAGTTGGTCCACGGTGGATATACCGGCGTCGCGCAGCAGGGTGGCCTGCGCCCCCTGCACCACCAGGCTGACGTCGCGAGAGCGCTGCAGCTCGGCGTGGCAGCGCGACCACCACAGGCAGCTACGGCACTCGCCGATCCGCGACGGTTGCGTCAGTGAGTGACCGGTGACCACCGCCAGGCGATCCGCGAATCGTAGGTCGTACTCCTGCACGCTGCTGTGCCCGCCCGGCCAGCTCGGCGCGGCCAGGTCGTGCACCACGATGCAGTCGCCGTCCAACCCGATTGTCCCACCCAGCTGGGCGTCGGCGGCAAGACCGAGCCTCTGCAACACCCGGGTCAGATGAGCAAGGCGGAGCTGGTCGCGCGGGTGGGAGCGAATGCTGCGGGTGGCGTCGATCCGGGGGTCCCACGCGAAGAGTTCGCTGGTGCGCCCGCCGCTACCTGGATCGGTGGTGCGGTGGTTGACCACCAACACCGGCAGGTAGCCCGAGCCGTGGCGGATCAACAGCTCCACGCGGCCACGGCGGCCGGCTTCCACGTCGAGGGGCAGCACCGGCCCCCAGATCCGCTCTGCCCCGGCGGCAGCGGCCTGCAGGGTCTGTTCTACCCGAGCCGCGACGGGCACTGCGGCGGAGATCTGCACAGTGGCGGGCATCTCGTGGATGAGGAGCGCACCAATCCGCTGCCGATGGGCGGCGGCGTCGGCCTGGCGCTGGCGCACCCCGGCATCGACCACGCCTTCCGGACGTGCGTGCGTGTGGTCCAGGTACACCCGGTGGCGGCAGCGGCTCAGGTCGGCCGCGTCCAGCAGCACGGGGCGCACGCGCTGCTGGGGCCGGTCCACGATGACGAACAGTAAGCGCTCGCCTAGGCTGCGTCGGACGGTAGTGCTGGCCGATGCACCGGAGGAACCCACTGATGGGGCTGTTGAGAAAGCGCAAGCGCACCACCCGACGTGCCCTGCGCAAGGCGCACACCAAGGCCCTCAAGGCGCAGGCGCAGGCCGAGAAGAACTTTCAGCAGAAGCAGGCCCGCCGCGCGGCCAAGGACCGGAAGAAGGGCGAACCCGACGCAGTGGTCGTGCAGCAGGCTGCGGCGGTACCTACCGGGGACTCGCGCGCGGACAAGAAGGCCAGGAAGAAAGCGCTGGAGCAGGTCTCCACGCCCAAGAAGGTGAAGAACATGCTGGCCATCGCGCGGATGCTCACCCCCGTGCTCGCGCCGGTGGCGTACAAGGCGGCGACCGCGGCCCGCACTCAGCTCGACGCGGCACGGGCACGCAAGATCGGCGTCGACGTCCACCAACTCGGCGACTTCACCGGGCACGGGGCCGCGCTCAACGCCCGGATCGCCGGCCTGGAGAACTCCCTCAAGGAATTGAGCGATGCGGACGCCGGACAGTTCCGGGACGCCACCCGCACCCGCCTCACCGATCTGGCCACCGCGGTGCACGCTGCCGAGCGCATGCCCACCGCCCGGCGCAAGGCGGCCCACCGCGCCGTGGCCACCGAGCTGGACGACATCGACGCGGCGGTGCTCAGCCGGCTGGGTGTGCGCGAAAATCGGTGACGCTGCCCAGCAACGCGGCGTCCTGGCCGGGCGGCTGGGCGGCTTCACCAGAATTGCCACTCCACGGCCAGAACTGAAAGCGTCGGCGGTCGCGCTGTGCGTGGTGTTGACCGCCGACGGCCTGCCCGCACTGTTGATCACCCGCCGCACCCGCGGCCTGCGTTCGCATGCCGGTCAGTGGGCGCTGCCCGGCGGCCGCTGCGACCCGGGCGAGTCGGCCGAACGGACCGCACTGCGTGAGCTCGACGAGGAGACCGGGGTGAACCTGCCGCGCTCCGCAGTCCTGCGCGTGCTGGACGACTACGTGTCCCGTTCGGGGTACGTGATGACGCCGGTCGTCGTCTGGGGCGGACAGCTTGCGGAGGCGTTCACCGTGTCGGAGGCAGAAGTGGCCGGGGTGCACGTGATTGCGCTGGCCGACTTCGACGTGGAGCCACGGATGCGGATGATCCCCGAGTCCGATGCGCCCGTGATCTCGCTGCCACTACTGGGACGGTGGTTGCACGCGCCGACCGCCGCAATAGTGCACCAGTTCTGCCAGCTCGCGCTGCACGGCGTGACGGTGCGCGTCGCACACCTAGAGCAGCCGGTATTCGCTTGGCGGTAGTCGGGACGCCTTCACTTCGGGGGCGACCTCGATGTCGGTGGGCCGCTGGGTGGGGCAGCCGTTTCGGACAATGCCTGGAATGGGGCGACGGACCGGTCACTTGACAGGGGACGCTGTTCGGCAGACTTCGGGATGCATCCCGCCGTAGTCCTCAGCGTCAATTCCTTGAACAGCCGCCTTGGCCATGTGTCCGTGATCCCGGCGACCGGCACTCGCGGTCCCGAGCAGACGCACGTCGTCCTCACCGCAGATGCCGGACTGACCCGCTACGACGGGTCATACGCCGACAGCGCGCTGCAGTTCGACAACTGGCAGGTGGGTGGCGCTGACCTTGGCCGCACCCGTCGTGGTGTGGAGCGCACTACCGTTTCACCGGCGACCTCACCCCACGTTCACGAAGCCCTTGTCCACCATCCACTGCCGGGCCACCTGAGCCGGATCCTTGCCCTCGATGTCTACCTTGACGTTGAGGTTGGAGATCTCGTCGAACGTGAGTGCATCGGAGATTGGCTTCATCACCTTGGCGATGTCCGGGTATTGGTTCGCAATCGTGCCCCGGATGTTCAGCGTGGCGTTGTAGTGCGGGAAGAATTGCTTGTCGTCGGTGAGGAGTTGGAGATCCAACCCGCGGATACGGCCGTCGGTGGTGAAGACCTCACCGAACTTGCACTGACTGCCCGACGCCGTCGCCGAGTAGATGATGCCGGTCGCCAGCGTCTGGACCGGAACCTTGGCTGGGTCGAAGCCGTAGGCCGCGGCCATACCCGGGAAGCCGTCCTGCCGGCTGGTGAACTCGGTCTCCAGGCACGTCGCGGCTTTAGCGGGATCCTTCTTTACCAGCGCGGCGTAGTCCGAGAGCGACTTCACGCCCGTCTCCTGGGCGGTCTGCTTGTTCATAGCCAGCGCGTAGGTGTTGTCCATCGGTGCCGGGTCGACCCACACGACGTTGTTCTTGGCCAGAGCCTCGTCCCGCACCGCCTCGAATTGCTTCGTCGAGTCCTGGATGGGCTTCTCGTGTCCTAAGTAACTGATCCACGCCGTGCCGGTGTACTCGTAGGTCAGGTCCACCTGGCCGTTCAACAGCGCCTGGTGGGTGCTGTTGGAGCCTTGGATGTTGGTGAGGTCGCGGACGTTCGCGCCCGCTGCCTCCATGGCGAACTCGATGATGTAGCCAAGGATGATCTGCTCGGTGAAGTCCTTGGAGCCCACCGTCAGCTGCGCCCCCTTGAGCCCGTCCACCGGCTGGATGCTGCCCGGCTTGACCGCCAGGGGAACCGCGCCTCCGGACTGCAGCCCGCATGCGGCGACCAAAGTGGTGCATGCGGCCGCCATCAGCACGGCAACCCCACGGCGTGATTTTTTCAGTGTCATGATCAGCGCAAGCCTTTCGGACCGAGGAACTGCTCGGCGAGCGCGCCGAGCCAGTCGACAAGCAGTGCCAGTGCCACGGCGAGTACCGCACCCAACACCAAAGCCACGCCGAGGTTGAGCTTGTAGCCGGTGTCAATGAGCACGCCAAGTCCGCCCGCCCCCACCAGGAAGCTCAGGGTCGCGGTACCCACCGCAAGCACCAGCGACGTGCGCAGGCCCGCGAGGATGTAGGGCACGGCCAGCGGGAACTCGATGCGACGCAGCACCGTCGCGCCGGACATGCCCTGCCCGCGACCCGCATCAACCAGGGTCGCGTCGACCTCCTGAAAGCCTAAGATCGTGTTGCGCAGCACCGGGAGCAACGAGTAGAACGCGATGGGCAGCACCCCAGTCCAGAAGCCGGCATGCGTGGCTAGGTCGTACAACACCAGCAGACCGATGGCGGGCGCTGCGGCACCGATGTTGGCGATACCGACGAAGAACGGGGAGAGCCAGGTCAGCCTCGGGCGCGTCAGCAAGATCCCCAGCGGTACGGCGACGGCGAGCACCACCGCCGCTACGACGAAGGTGATCGCCAAGTGCTGCAGAGTGAGGTTCCAGATCGAGCTCGCGTTGACCGTGGCCTTCTCGGTGGCGGTGAGCGTGTGGATACCGAGCGCCCAGATCAGCACGGCCCCGGCCAGGAGAATGGCGACCGCGGGCTGCACCAGCAGCCGCAGGCGCTCGGCCCGGCGACGCTCCGCAGCTACCGGGTCGATCGCCGGGCCGGCGGGTTCGGACCCCTCCATGAAGGAGGTGTCACGGTCACCCGCCTTGAGCGGCGTCGCGGTCGTCATTTGCACACCCCCACGTCGCTTCGCTCGCTCATGCTTCCGCGCCCGTGGCTACGTGCGCGCCGCCCTGCGGGGCCCGATCACCGCTCCCCGTGTCGCCCGACCCAGTGCCGTTCCGGCCGTTGTCGTGATCGTGCTCGTGCTCTTCCCGCAGCGAGCGGATCGTGCCCACCAACGTGTCGATGGTGATCATGCCGACGTACTCGCCCCTGCTCCCGGTGACGGCGGTGGCGGCGTTGCTCTCCGCCAGCAGCGCCTCCAGCGCATCCTGCAGGGTCGACTGCGTGGAGACCGTCTCGCCGATGGGGATGCCGATGTTGTCCAGGCTGCTGGCGTTGGCGAGGTGGTGCGGGGCCACCCAGCGGTACGGACGGCCACGGTCGTCCAGCACGATGCCCCAGGAACCGCGCCGGTCCCCCACCGCGAGGCGCAGCTCGTCCACCGAGTCGCCGAGGCGGGCGGTGGGACGTTGCTCCAGCTCCACGTCGCGCACCCGCAGCAGGGTCAGCTGCTTCAACGAGGCGCCGGCACCGATGAACGCGGCCACCGTGTCGTCGGCCGGGTTGGCCAGGATTGCTTCGGGGGGGTCGTACTGCAGCACGGTGGAGCGGTCGCCGAGGACGGCGATCCGGTCGCCGAGCTTGACGGCCTCGCCGAAGTCGTGGGTGACGAACACGATGGTCTTGCCCAGCTCGGCCTGCAGGCGCATCAGCTCGTCCTGCAGCAGTCCGCGGGTGATGGGGTCGACCGCGCCGAAGGGCTCGTCCATCAGCAGCACCGGCGGGTCGGCGGCCAGGGCTCGGGCTACGCCGACGCGCTGCTGCTGACCGCCGGAGAGCTGACGCGGGTAGCGGTCGAGGTAGGTCGATGGCTCCAGACCGACCACGTCGAGCATCTCCTCGGTCCGTGCCTTGATCCGCTTCTTGTCCCACCCGATGAGGCTGGGCACCATGCCGACGTTCTGCGCGATGGTCATGTGCGGGAACAGTCCGGCCGCCTGGATGGAGTAGCCGATGCCGCGGCGGAGTTCATCAGCGTTGAGCGCCAGCGCGTCCTTTCCGCCGATGGTGATGCGGCCCGAGGTCGGCTCGATCAGCCGGTTGATCATCCGCATCGTGGTGGTCTTGCCACAACCGGACGGGCCGACGAACACGACGACCTCACCGGCCGGGATGGTCAGCGAGAAGTGGTCGACCGCGGGGGCCTGCGAGCCCGAGTACTGCTTGACGACGTCATCGAGCACGATCTCCACGCCGGAGACAGCGTGGTCGCCGGATTTCTTACTACTGGTGTCGGTGTCAGGCACGGATACCCCTTGAGGTGGTCAGGCGACCGATCACGACGTAAATGCCGTCGAGGATCAACGCGAGGATGACGATGAGGACGGTGGCACTGAGGGCTTGCGGAACGGCTGTGGGACTGCCGACCCGCTGCAGCCCGGAAAAGATCAGGTTGCCCAGGCCCGGGCCCTTGGCGTAGGCGGCAATGGCAAGGATGCCCATTACGAGCGTGGTGCTGACCCGCATCCCAGCGAGAATCGACGGCCACGCGAGAGGTAATTCGATCTTGGCGAGGACACCAATCCTGCTCATCCCGATCCCCTTGGCGGCGTCGGTGACTGCCGGGTCGACCGAGGACAGTCCCAGGATCGTGTTGCGAATGATCGGCAGCAGTGCGTAGAGCACCAACGCCGCCACCGTGGGGGGGACACCCAGCCCGAGCCACGGGATGAGCAGTCCGAGCAGAGCAAAGGAGGGAATGGTGAGAATGGTGCTGGCCAATGCCGTCGCCAGCGCGGATGCACCCGGGCTGCGGTAGACCGCGATCCCGATCAGAACGGCAATGATCGTTGCGATAATGACGCACTGCACCGCCGCGCTGACGTGCAGGTAGGAATCGACTGTGAGCTGCCGACGGAAGTCAACGACGTAGTTCCACACATCATTCATGCCTACTGATCACCCCACTCTCTTCGATCTTCCTGAGTACTCGATTCACACGTAACGGAGTAACCATAGGGCAAAGCTCTGCCCAGGTAGGTCACGATTCGGCACTGCGTAGGCTCGGCGACGTGCATCGGGGCCCGGATCAGCGCAGCGCAGCCCGCATTCGGGGCGTGGCCGCAGGTGCCGTGTCGGCGTCCCTGGCGGTCGCCGCACACGGTGGCGCCGCCGGTCGCTTGCCGAACGCGACCGGGGTGCTGTTGCTGCTCGGGCTGTCGGCGGTGGTTGCTGTGGCCGCCACCTGCACGCCCACTGTGCGACGTACCCCGATTGGCTTGTTTACCCTGCTCAGCGGCGCACAACTGGTCGGCCACGAGGTACTGGCGATCGCTGGTCACCAGCACGGCTCGGCAGGCGCGGGGATGCTCGCCGCGCACGTCGCCGCCGTGGGCGCGTGTGCCGTACTCATCGCGCTGGCCGAGCGCATCGGACCGCGCTGCGCGGCTGCCCTGCGGCGCGTTCTGCCGCAGCTGTCCGCACCCGTACCGGCCCGCCGAGTTCGCTCCGGCATCCGCCTGTGTGTCGGGTACCACACGCAGCTCACAGCGGTACTGGCGGCTTCGATGTCGCGCAGGGGTCCTCCCCGGGTGGTGTGAGTTCCCCCGCACCCCCCGACCAAGGAAGTACACCTCATGCATACCTGGATCACCCGTGCCTGCGTCACCGCAGGCACCGTCTCCGCCGTCGGCCTGCTCGGCGCCGGAACCGCCTCCGCCCACGTCACCGCCAGCAGTCCCGATGCGCGCCAGGGTAGCTACGCCGTGATCACCCTGCTCGTGCCAAATGAGTCGGCGAAGGCCACGACCACCGGTCTCACCGTCACCTTGCCGACGCACGTTGCGGGCGACACCTCGTTGTCCTCCGTGCGGACCAGCCCGATGCCGGGGTGGACGGCCACCGTCACCAAGGACCCGACGACCTCTGCGCCCACCGCCGTGAGCTGGACGGCAGCTCCGGGAACTTCGATCGGCGACAATCAGTTCGGCCAGTTCCAGCTCTCGGTGGGCACGCTGCCCAACAGCGGCACCCTGAGCCTGCCGGCAATGCAGACCTACAGCGACGGCTCGGTGGTGAAGTGGGACGAGCCGGCGAAGCCGGATGGCCCCGAAGCGGAGCATCCGGTGCCCACAGTGCAGCTCGCCGCAGCAGGTGACCCGCAAGCAGTGAGCGCCACTGTCGCGGCCCCGCCTGCCGCCGCCGGCACTACCGACGGCACAGCGCGCTGGCTCGGGGGGGTTGGGCTGGTGCTGGGGGCGCTCGGGCTGGCGCTCGGCGGCGGTGCCGCCCTCCGGGCTCGGGGACGGAGCTGATGCGCTCGTGGCTGCGGACGGGCGCGGTGACTGCTGTGCTGGGCGTGGCCCTGCTGCTCGGCGCGGGCCTGGCCTCCGCACACAGCTACCTGGTGAGCTCCGACCCCGCTGACGGAGCCTCGCTGGCGACTGGGCCCTCGCGGGTCACGCTGACCTTCAACGAGGAGCTGCAGACCTCGTTCGACTCGCTCAGCGTGGTCGGTCCGGACGGCAACCGCTGGTCCACGGGCGACACCAGCGTCCAAGGAGCCACCGCAGGTATCGCGTTGACCGCACTCGGGCCGGTGGGCAAGTACACCGTCGCCTACCGGGTCATCTCGGCCGACAGTCACCCGGTGACGGGCACCGTCAGCTTCACGCTGACCGCGGCGGGCACCGGCACTCCCGGACCGAAGGCGGGCTCTGCGCCGAGTGCAGGCACGACCGGCGGCTCCGGTGGCGTGAGCGCGTGGCCGTTCGTCGTCGGCGCGGTGGTGGTGTTCGGCATCGGGATCGCGGTGGTGACCCTCGGCGGCAGGCGCAGGCGAGCATGACGCGGGTGGGTGCGGTGGTGACGGAGCGACGCGAGTGGTGGCTGCTGGCCGCCGTACCCACCGGTGTGCTCGGGCTGCTGGTGGCCGGGCTGCTGTCCCGTCCGCTCGGACATCCGGCGTCGGACTACCCCAGGATGGTAGCTCTGCTGGCGGGCACGGCCCTGCTCGGCACCTGCGTGGTGGTGGCGCTGGAAGATCCCCGGCGCCGGTCTGTGCTCGCGGCCCGACTGTCGCGCTGGCGGATGGTGCTGGCGGCACTGTGGTTGGTCGCCGAGCTGGTGCTGCTGGTGGCGTCGGCGGGTGAGGCAGGCGGTGGTTCGCTGAGCTCGGTGCGGGCCTCGACGGTGCTCAGTTACGTCCAGGCGCTGACCAACGGCCGGGTCAGCGTGCTGGTCTGCGGGTGCGTCCTGGTCGCGCTGGTCCTGGTGGCAGTCACCCGCGGCGCGGGCGCGGGGTGGTCGACGGCGCCCGTCGCCGCCTTGACGATGGTCGCGCTGATCGCCCGCCCGCTGACGGGACACTCGGCAGACGTCGGTGCACTGGCGCAAGTGGCCATCATCGCGCACGTGGCCGCCGCGTCCGTGTGGTGCGGCGGACTGGCGGTGGTCGCTGTGGTGGCCGGAACCGCGCGCGGCGTCTGGGCACGGATGCTGCCGCGGTTCTCCCACCTCGCGGCTGGTGCGCGGCCGTAGTCGCGGGCAGTGGGGTGCTCAATGCGCTGCTGCAGCTGGGCGGGGTGAACCTCTTGCTCAGCTCCGGCTACGGACGCCTGGTCCTCGGGAAGATCGCGGCGCTGGTGGTGCTGCTGGGGCTTGGCGCCTTAGCCCGTCGCCGCTGGGTACCCGAGGCAGTACAGCACCGCACCCCCGCCGCGGTGTCCCTGCGCCGCGCCGCGACCGAGGTCGCCGTGATGGGGCTCGCCCTGGGTCTGGCGACCGCCTTGGCGACGACGGGTTAACCTGCGCCGGACTCGGCGCAGCGCAAACCGACCGGGGCATCCACTGCAGCCCGCGGACCTCGCTGCTGCGCTCCAAGCTGCGCAGGCCCTCGAGATCGTTATCGAGGCAACCCCGTGGTCGGACGCGCGCAGGGCTTGGGCACTCGCCCAGAGATCGCCGCGCTCCGCCGACGCCATCTACGTCACGGCGTGACGCCTACCGACCCTGGCGCGCAGACGAGTTGGCCTGCTCTGCAGCCGTCTTCATAGCTTGCAGGGTGTGCGCCATGCCCTCGTCCATCATCGCGCCTCGTCCGCGGCCAATGATTCCCGAGCGGCCGAACCAGCCGAGGTACCACGGTGGGTGGTCAACCTGATGTCGGTACTCGGTGAGCAAGGTGCCGTCCCCAACGGCTGCCAGCCGGTAGCCCCAGCGCATGCTCGACTCGGCTACCTCGAAGGCGAAGTGCTGTGCGCGCTCGGCCGCAACCACCCGACAGTGCGTGGACCACCGAATACGACCGTGGCGGTTCGAGCCGACGAAGCGCGCAGCTAGTGCGGGCCCCGTCGCTCCCTTGACCCACCGTCCACCCGTGCATTCCGGGCTCCATCGGCCCATCTGCGCCACGTCCGTCACCAGCGACCAGACCTGCTCGGGAGTAGCGGCGATCTGCACTCTCACGTCATCCATGGCTGGCGACCGCGTCGGCGATGGGGATGTCCCCGGAGGTGAGCATGAGTACGGTGCCCGCGGTGGACGGGGTGTCGAGCAAGGCTGCCAGCACAGCGGCCACGTCGGCGCGCGGCACGGTCCCGCGCTGCAGCGGTGGCGTACTCAGGGTTACGGTGCCCGTCGGCTCGTCGTCGGTGAGGCCGCCGGGACGCAACACCGTCCATTCCAGCGCCGTGCGCGCCGTCAGGTCGTCCTCCGCGGCGGTCTTGGCGGCCAGGTAGGCAGCGAAGACCTCGTCGGTGCCTTCCGGAACCGCCTCACCGGCGCCGAAGGAACTGACCTGGAGGAACCGCTGCACCCCAGCCTGTTCGGCAGCATCGGCCAACAGCACTGAACCCCCGCGGTCCATGGTGTCCTTACGCTCGACGGTGCTGCCCGGACCGGATCCGGCGGCGAACACCACGGCATCAGCACCCTGCAGCACGCTGGCCACGTGTTCGACGCTGCCGTTCTCCAGGTCAACAACGACCGCCTCGGAACCGATGGCCTTGATATCGACGATCTGTGCGGGGTTGCGGATCATCGCCACCCCGTCGTCCCCGCGCTCGGCGAGCAAGCGGAGCAGGTGTTGGCCGATCTTGCCGTGTCCGCCGGCGATGACTACGCGCATGTTGCTCCATGTTCGTCGTACCGGATTCGCGAATTCACACTATCGCTCGCTGACTTGAACGTACCGTGTGCCCTGCGCTCGTCTCCCGATGAAACCCCGAGGTGACCACTCCATGCCGCTCACAGCCGATGATGTGAACACCGCGGCGTTCAGGCAGCCGCCGATCGGCAAGCGCGGCTACCACCAAGATGAAGTGGACACGTTTCTCGACCTGGTCGCGGGCGAGCTTGGCCGACGTCAGGGGCGGCCGCTTTCCGCCCTGAAACCAACGTCGCGCAGCGCCGCGGTCGAGCTCACCGGCGAACAGAACGAGCGACCGCGCCGCGGCTTTTTGTCGTCGTTCTTCCGCCGGCCCCCGGAGATCTAACGACCCGGCAAGTGCTTGAGCAGCTTCACCGAGGCGAAGCGCGCCGTGGTGTACGCCTTCTGGGACACGCCGCGGGGGGGCGCCACCGGTACCAGACGTTGGGTGGCCACGGTCTGGGACTCGGTGTACTTCAGCAACCCGTCGGCACCATGGCGCCGGCCCATCCCGGAGCTACCCATGCCCCCCATTGGGGCGTCCGTGCTGCCCCAGGCCGCGGCGTAGCCCTCGTTGACGTTCACCGTGCCCGAGCGCAGCCGTGCTCCGATCTCCTCACCCTCGGTCTGGGTGGCCGCCCACACGCTGGCGTTGAGCCCGTAGTCGGTGTCGTTGGCCAGGCGCACGGCCTCGTCCACGTCCTTGACGGGGTAGATCGACACCACGGGGCCGAAGGTTTCCGCGCGCGCGCACTTCATGTCGTCGGAGACATTGGTCAACACGGTCGGTTCGTAGAAGAACGGCCCGAGGTCCGGCCGCGCCTTGCCGCCGGCGACGGCGTTGGCACCTTTGGCCACCGCGTCGTCGACATGCGCCGTCACCGCCTCGAGCTGGGCCTTGGAGGCGAGGCTGCCCATCTCCGGACCGTAGGCGTAGCCGCCGGCGAGCTTGACGGCCTTGACGCGCTCGGCAAAGGCCTTGGTGAACTCCTCGGCAATGGACTGGTCCACGTAGAGCCGCTCGACGGAGATGCACAGCTGGCCAGAGTTGGCATAGCACGCCCGGATGGCGGCGTTGGCCACCTTGGGGATGTTCACCCCCGCCGTCACCACCATGGCGTTCTTGCCACCGAGCTCCGCCGAGAAGCCGATCAGTCGGCGGCCGGTCTGCTCGGCCAGGGTGCGCCCGGTGGCGGTGGAGCCGGTGAACATCAGGTACTCGGTGTTCTCCACGATGGCGGTGCCGACCACGGAACCTGCTCCGGTGACCACCGCGAACAGGTCCTTGGGCAAGCCGGCCTCGTACAGCAGCTCGATGGCGGCCAACGCGGTGTGCGGGGTCTGGCGGTCCGGCTTGAGTACCACCGCATTGCCGGCCATCAGCGCAGCGAGCGCGTCGGTGACGGCCAGGGTCAGCGGATAGTTCCACGGTGAGATGACCCCGACCACGCCCTTCGGGTGGCGGCGCTCGACGGCCTTGGTGAACCCGGGAAACAGCCCGGCCCGGCGCTTGGGGGCGAGCAGCTTGGCGGCAGTGCGCGCGTAGTAGCGGGCCGTGATGGCCACATCCATGATCTCCTCGGCCGCCGCCATCCGGGACTTCCCGGTTTCCGCCTGCGCCATGTCCAGCAGCGGCTCGCGGTGTTCGAGGATCAGGTCGTGGTAGCGGTTGAGCACCGCGGCGCGCTCGGCCACAGGCGTTGCTGCCCAAGCCTTTTGCGCGACACGCGCCCGTTTGACGGCTGCCTCGACGTCCTCGGCGGTACCCATCGGCACCGACGCCAAGGTGTTACCCGTAAACGGCTCGATCACCGTCGAGCTGTCCCGCTGTGCCTCGGTCGGGATGGCGATGTGGGTGGCGAGGCGTTTGAAGACATCTGAGCTGGGTACGGGCATGAGCTCTCCAAAGGGGACGAGAAACCGCTGACGTCAACCTACCCGGCAGTAGCCTGCGCAGGCATCTCGTACGACCACGACCGGTCATCGATCACCCAAAATGGGCGTACACTTTGCTAACTTGATGTCATGTCGTCGCCGCAGGTCCCGGTGCCCAAGAAGACCGGGAGCAGCACCCGGGTCATCGCTTGTATCGTGGGCGTTCTCGCCGGCTTGTTCGTCACGCCCATAGCGATCGCCCTGATCGCGTGGGCCCAGAACCGCCAGTTGCGCCGATTCCAGCTCGGCTCCGGACAGACAGCCGATCTCACGGCGCTGGCGCTGACCTTGCTGGGCGCGCTTTTCCTGCTCGTCGTTGCCCTGTTGGCGATGAGGGCACCATTGGCCCCGTTGCTCGGGGGCATCGTCTTCGGGGTGCTGCCGTCCTTGGTCCAGTACGTGCAGCCCAGTTGGATTTTCCGCGTAGGCCGGAACCTCTACGTCCCGCTGGACGGGCCGTTCACCAACTTTTATATCGGCTCTGCGCCCATCGTGCTCGGCGTTGTCCTGGTGGGCGCCGGACTCGCCGGAATGCTGGCCCGACTCATCCGCGCTTGACCCTCACGCGACGTCAGCCTGCACGGTGGTGGATGTGAACGACAGGGAAGCCAGACGCACGGTGGGCCAGGTCGCCGCGCTCGTCGGGGTGAGTGTGCGAACGCTGCACCACTACGACGAGATCGCCCTCGTGACCCCCAGCGCCCGCAGCAGCGTGGGCTACCGCAGCTATTCCGACGCCGACGTCGAACGTCTGCACCGGGTGCTGCTGTACCGGGAACTCGGCTTCCCGCTCGAGGAGATCGCGACCCTCCTCGACGATCCGTCCGTCGACGCACTGGCGCACCTGCGGCGTCAGCGCGCGTTACTCGACGAGCGGATCGACCGTTTGCACCGAATGGTCGCAGCAGTCGAGCAGATGATGGAGGCACAGACCATGGGTATTCAGCTGAGTGCGGAGGAGCAGGCGGAGATCTTCGGCGACAACTGGCTGGGCGAGGAGTACGGCATCGAGGCCGAGCAGCGTTGGGGCGACACCGAGGCGTGGAAGCAGTCGCAATCGCGGACCGCGGCGTTGAGCAAGGACGACTGGGTGCGGATCAAGGCCGAGACCGACGCACTGGAGGCGGCCTTAGCTGCGGCGATGACCGACCATGTGCCCGCGGACTCCGAGCAGGCTCGCGCGCTAGCCGAGCGTCATCGCGCCAGCATCGAGCAGTACTACGACTGCAGCTACGAGATGCACCGCTGCGTGGCGGAGACGTACGTGAGCGACGAGCGGTTCCGCCAGCACTACGAGGACGTGGCGCCCGGGCTGGCGCAGTACACCCGGGATGTCATCGTGGCCAACGCCGTCACACGTGCATCGGCCTCCAACTGAGGAGATGCACGCGAGTGTAACGACGCGATTGCGGGCTGCGGCCACCGTCACGGCCCTGACAGCGGCCGTCGGTGCCCAGGTTCTCGTCGGTCAGGCGCAGGCAGAACCAGCTGGGTGCCAGCCGAGCGGCGCGATCGGCCGGGCGTGGAGCAGCAGGCGGGAGTGAAGGTTCCCCGCACCACGTGGGACCAGATCAACGTCGGGCTCCCCGTGGCCCGTAACCAGGTCCAGCCCGGCGACGTGGTGTTCTTCTATGGCGGCGGCCACAACGGCATCTACGCTGGCAACGATCAGGTCATCCACGCCCCAGATGTTGGCTAGACCGTGAGCTATACCAACATCAACTCCATGGCGTTCTTTGCCGCTCGACGCTACTGAGCCGTCAACGTCCGCGTGCGGCAGGCGCGTGGCTTCGACCACGTCGAGAACGTCGTCTAGGGTACGAGAACACGTTCCAGTTCTCCTGCTATTGGACGAGAGCGCAGGTCAAGGATGAGCACGGAAATGCCCCCGCCCACCGCAGCGGCAGAGGTCACCGAGTGGTCCGATGAGGTCGACGTCGTCGTCGTGGGACTGGGGATCGCCGGGGGTTGCGCCGCAGTCGAGGCGGCCGCGGCAGGCGCGCGCGTCCTGGTGCTGGAGCACGCGGCGGTCGCCGGGGGAACGTCCTCGATGGCCGGCGGTCACTTTTATCTGGGCGGGGGTACGGCCGTCCAGCAGGCGACCGCCCACCCCGATTCTGCCGAGGAGATGGCCCGCTACCTCACGGCCGTCTCCCGCGACCCGGAGCCGGACAAGATCACCGCCTACTGCGAGCACAGCGTGGAGCACTTCGACTGGTTGGAGGCGCTGGGTTTCCAGTTCGAGCGCAGCTACTACGCGGAGAAGGCGGTGATCCAACCGAATACCTAAGGGCTGATGTACACCGGTAACGAGAAGGTGTGGCCCTACTGCGAGCAGGCCGTACCGGCGCCGCGCGGGCACAAGGTTCCGGTGCCTGGCGATACCGGTGGGGCGGGCATGGTCGTGGACCTCTTGGTGGCCCGGGCCGCCGCGCTCGGAGTCGAGGTCCGGTTTGAGACCGCGGCCACCGGGCTGGTCGTCGAGGACGGGCAAGTGGTCGGGGTGACGTGGAAGCACTTCGGGGAGACCGGCACCCTGCGAGCCCGTGCGGTGGTGCTGGCCGCGGGCGGCTTCGTGATGAATACCGAGATGGTGGCCGCGCACGTTCCGCAGCTGGCCGAGAAGCCCTTCGTGCTGGGCAGCACCTACGACGACGGCCTGGGCATCCGCCTGGGCCAGTCGGTCGGGGCGGCGACCAAGCACATGGACCAGGCGTTTGTCACCTGCCCGGTGTATCCGCCGTCGATTCTGCTCACCGGGCTCATCGTCAACGCCAACGGTGAGCGCTTCGTCACCGAGGACTCCTACCACTCCCGGACGTCGGGCTTCGTGCTCGACCAGCCCGGCGCCGTCGCGTACCTCATCGTCGACGAAGCCCACCTGCAGCGACCCGAATTCCCGCTCGCCCCGTTCATCGACGGCTGGGAGACGGTGGCCGAGATGGAGACCGATCTCGGTATCCCGGCCGGGCGGCTCGCGGCGACACTCGAGCGCTACAACACCTATGCGGCGCGGGGCGAGGACCCCGATTTCCACAAGAACGCACAGTTCCTGGCCGCGCAGGACACGGGGCCGTGGGCGGCGTTCGACCTGAGCTTGGGCAAGGCGCTGTACGCCGGGTTCACCATGGGGGGCCTGCGCACCTCGGTCGACGCGGAAGTGCTCCGTGCGGACGGTTCGGCCGTCGGCGGGCTGTACGCTGCGGGGGCGTGCGCGGCCAACATCGCCCAGGACGGCAAGGGCTACTGCAGCGGCACTCAGCTCGGTGAGGGATCCTTCTTCGGTCGCCGGGCGGGACAGCACGCCGCAGCCGGTCAGGGCTGAGCGGCGCCCCTTCTACCCGCCGCTCGTACTCAGCACCTGGTGGACGCCACCGACAACCGGGCAGTAGGTTGCCCACCGTCACGAGCGATGTATGTAGACAGAGGAGGCTTGAGGCCATGTCCAGCGACAAGGTGCGCCGCACCGAGCCGACGTCGAGCGGCGGTGACCGTCGGTGGTGGGCGGCCATTCCGCTCATCGTGATGGTCGTCGCGCCACTGGTGGTCGTGTTCGGCGAGCCGCTCGGGATCGTGGGAGTTTGCTGCGAGGAACGCGTGTCTGCGGGTCTGCTCCAGGATTCCCTTGCGCGCGTCGACCAGGATCATCGCCAGGTGGGCGGTGGAGGCACCGGTGACCATGTTGCGGGTGTAGTGCACATGCCCCGGGGTGTCGGCGATGATGAACTTGCGCTTGGGGGTGGCGAAGTACCGGTAGGCGACGTCGATGGTGATGCCCTGCTCGCGTTCGGCCTTGAGCCCGTCGGTGAGCAACGCGAGGTTCGCATACTCGTCACCGCGATCCGAAGAGGTCTTCTGCACCGCTGCGAGCTGGTCTTCGAAGATGGCTTTCGAGTCGAACAGCAGGCGCCCGATCAGCGTGGACTTGCCGTCGTCGACGCTTCCCGCGGTGGTGATGCGCAGCAGCTGGGTGAGGGCGCCCATCAGAAGTAGCCTTCTTTCTTGCGGTCTTCCATTCCGGACTCGCTGATGCGGTCGTCGGCGCGGGTGGCGCCGCGCTCGGTGAGACGGGTAGCTGCCACCTCCGCGACCACCTCGGCGTTGGTGGCGGCGGTCGACTCCACGCAGCCGGTGCAGGTTGCGTCGCCCACGGTCCGGAAGCGCACGGTGTCCACTCGTGGCTGCTCGCCGGGCTGCAGCTCGAGGAAGCGGGTGTGCGCGAGGAGCATGCCGTCGCGTTCGACCACTTCGCGGCGGTGGGAGTAGTAGATCGGGGGAAGGTCGATATACTCTTCCTCGATGTACTGCCAGATGTCCAGCTCGGTCCAGTTGCTGATCGGGAAGACGCGGATGTGCTCGCCGGAGCGGTGTCTACCGTTGTAGAGGTTCCACAGCTCCGGACGCTGCGCGCGGGGGTCCCAGGCGCCGAAGGAGTCGCGGAAGGAGAACACCCGCTCCTTGGCTCGCGCCTTCTCCTCATCGCGGCGCGCGCCACCGAAGACGGCGTCGAACTTGTTCTCCTGGATGCCGCGCAGCAGGGCCGCCGTCTGCAGCCGGTTACGGCTGGCACCCGGACCCGTCTGCTCGACGACGGTGCCTGCGTCAATGTCGTCTTGCAGGCGCGAGACAAGCAGGCGCACCCCGGTTTCCGCCACGATTCGGTCGCGGAAGGCGATGACCTCGTCAAAGTTGTGTCCGGTGTCGATGTGCATCAGCGGGAACGGCGCCGGCGCCGGCCAGAACGCTTTGCGCGCGAGATGGAACATCACCACCGAGTCCTTGCCGCCGGAGAACAGCATCGCCGGGCGCTCGAACGCCGCAGCGACCTCGCGGAAGATGTGCACCGACTCGGCCTCCAGGGCCTGCAGGTGCGTGAGCGTAGGTGCCGGTGAGCTCATCAAGTCCCTCTCGACATGTCGATTACTCGACACTAATATCCGAGCTATGGACAGTAGATTAGAACCTGTTCTACCCAGCGGTCAAGAGCCCTCACCACCTACGCGGCGGGCCGTGGAGGTGATGAGCACGGTCGCATGCTCCCCGCACCGCGGTTTCACCGTCGCCGAGCTCGTGCGGAGAACGGGGATCAGCCGCGCCACCGCGCATGCGGTCGTCGGTCAGCTCGTGGCCTGCGGATGGCTCGTGCGCGACGACCACGGCGCGGTGACGGTGGGCCGGACCTTCGCCGCCTTGAGCCGCGGGCTCGAGGCGGTCGCACCGCTGGCCACGCTCGCCCGGCCGCACCTGCTGGCACTGGCCACTCGACTGGGCTGCCCGGTATGCCTGGCCGAACGTGATGGCGACGCGGTTGTCATCACCGATCGCGTCACGGCCTCGGTTCCTGCATCTGCGCAGGGACCGCAGATCGGTGACGCCGCACCCTTCCGTGCCCCCTACGGGCGCGAATTCGTGGCGTGGACCGAAAACCCCGAGTGGTGGCCGCCCGAAGTCGACGACAGCCGTCTGCGCACCGTGCTGGCGGCGATACGCACGCGCGGTTACAGCGTGGAACGCCTCGGCGACGACACCGTTCAGTTGCTCCAGGCGTTCGCTGCGGTACCCGAGTCGACGGAGTCCATCGCCCGCCGGATCGCCGGGCGCTTCGCGGAAAGCGCGGCGCTCGACGTGCTCGACGGTGAGCTGGCGGACGGTGAGCTATATCGGGTGTTCACGGTCGCGGCGCCGGTTTTCGACCCTGATTTGACGGTCACCGCGACCGTGCGCATCGTCCCGCCCCGACACCTGTCGGCCCGCGAGATCAGTCGCTACGGCGTCACGGCGGTGTCCGTAGCCGACGCCATCACCGCGGAGTGGGGCGGAAGGAAACCAGCCGGATAGCTACTCGCTGCGCCAGTTCGCTGCCCCTACCAGCACCATCCGCAGTTGCCGCTCGGCCCGGGTGATAGCGGCATCGGCGTCGCCGGGCGCATCGAGAATCCGCTCGGCCACCACCACCATCTGATTCACGATCACCTCGGCCAGCAGCACCCGATCGGACTCGAGCCACGGCTCGAGCACCGGGAAATTGGCCAGGTCCGCCGCGAGGTCGGACACGAACAGCCGCAGGTGCTCCTGAACGGACTCCCGGATCTGCGTGACCCCTCCGGAGCGTTCCCGGATGATGAATCGGAAGTGCGCCCGATGGAGGTGGACGTACCGCACCAGTACCACCGCCGAGCGGTGAATGACCTCCGTGTAGTCGTGCGTCTCGGCGCGAGCGGCCCGCATCATCCCGCGCAGGCTGGTGAACGACTCCGTCACCAACGTCGCCCCTAACGCCTCCATGCTGTCGTAATGCCGGTAGAACGCCGTGGGCACGATGCCCACCGCCTTGGTCACCTGGCGCAGGCTCACGCTGGAGAATCCCTGCTCCTCAGTGAGCTCCAATGCCGCATCCAACAACGCGCGGTGGGTGCGCTGCTTCCGTAACTCCCTCGGGCCACCGTGATCAGTCTCACTGGGCGTACGACTGTTCACCGAGGCCTCCGATCCCGTACCGTGACAACTGAGCGAACACTTGTACTGTATGGCTGTGCACTGATATGCGAACGGCCGTCCGCACTGCCACTGAGGAGCAGCGATGACCACACACGCACCAGCAAACCAGATGCCCACCCCGACCAACCCACGCCGTGGCCTGCTGGCCAAGGTCGGCGTGCCGTTGCTGGAGCGGCTGACCACCCCGCACAGCCCCGATCGCTACCTGGAGATGATCAACCCGACGTGGTCCCTGCGCGAGGTACGCGCAACGGTGACGGACGTGCGTCGCTCGGCGCCGGGCAGCATCACCGTCCTGGTGCGGCCGAACAGTAACTGGCACGGCTTCCAGGCCGGCCAGCATGTGGTGTTCACCCTGCTCATCGCCGGGGTACGCCGCAGTCGCTGCTACTCGGTGACCACCTCCGAACACCACAGCGACGGGCTCCTGGAGTTCACCGTCCGCAAGGGCCCTGATGGCTTGGTCTCCGGCTTTCTGCACGAAGAGCTGGCGCCGGGCACCGTCGTGCACATCACCCAGGCCCAGGGCGACTTCGTCCTCCCGTTGCCCCGCCCGGCGAGTGTCCTGCTGGTCAGCGGCGGTAGCGGCATCACCCCGGTGATGGCCATGCTGCGTACCTTGTGTGACGAGGGGTACCAGGGTGCGGCCACCTTTCTGCACTACTCGCGCCGGGCCGAGGACGTGCCGTACGCCGAGGAGACAGCCGCGCTGGCTGCCGCGCATCCCAACGTCGCACTGCTGCAGGTGACCACCCAGGAGGACAGCCCGCTGCAGGGCAGCTTCTCCCAGGAGCAGCTGGAACAGCATGTCCCGGGCTGGCGGGACGCGACGTCCTACGTCTGCGGCTCCGCCCGGCTCGTCCAAGAAGTCCGAGCTCTGTGGGCCGAGCACGGCCTGGAACACCAGCTCAAGGCCGAACAGTTCGACCCCCCGGCGGCCATCGTGCCCAACGACGCCGAGATCTGCGGCGAGGTCACCTTCTCCCGCAGCGGCAAGACAGCCGAGAACACCGGCCGTCCGCTGCTCGAGCAGGCCGAGGCGTTGGGGGTCAAGCCCGAATACGGCTGTCGGATGGGTATCTGCTTTTCCTGCACCCGGCACAAGACCGCCGGGCAAGTCCAACACCTGCACACCGGCGAGACGACCACCGAGTCCGAAGCCGACATCCAACTCTGCGTCACCGTGCCCGTCGGCGGCGACGTCACGGTCGACCTGTAACTCGACGAACTGCGAAGGAGCCCCCATGACTGTCTCCACCCTGAACCAACACCCGATCCTGCCCAAGTCCACCACTTCCCTCCCGCTGCGCGCGGAGGGCCATCCCGAGCACGAGGCGGGCCGTCCCGACCTCACCCTCGCCCAGATCGACGCCTTCGGGGCCGAGATGGACGCCCTGCGCAAGCAGGTCGTCGAAGACCTCGGGGAGGTGGACGCAAACTACCTGCGCGACGTCGTCGACAAGCAGCGCAAGCTCGAGGTCCTCGGCCGCGGACTGCTCGCCGCCGGCATCTTCCCGCCCGCCTTCGTGGCCGGGGTCGGCGCGCTGGCGTTGTCGAAGATCATCGACAACATGGAAATCGGCCACAACGTCATGCATGGCCAGTACGACTGGATGCGCGACGAGGCGCTGAACTCACTGGTGTTCGAGTGGGACACCGTGGCTCCGGCCGACAACTGGAAGCACTCGCACAACTACATGCACCACACGTACACCAACATCATCGGCAAGGACCGCGACGTGGGCTACGGGCTGCTGCGGCTGAGCGAGGCGCAGCGCTGGAACCCCTATTTCCTGGGCAACCCGATCTACGCGATCGGGCTGGCGATGTTCTTCCAGTGGGGCGTGATGCTGCACGACCTCGAGGTCGAGAAGCTCGTCACCGGCGAGAAGAAGTGGTCGGAGACCTCCGAGATCCGCAAGAAGATGGCCCGCAAGACGCTGAAGCAGGTGGGCAAGGACTACGTGTTTTTCCCGCTGCTGTCCGGCCCGTTCGCCCCGATCACCTTGGCCGGCAACGTCTCGGCCAGCCTGATCCGCAACCTGTGGACGTTCTCGATCATCTTCTGCGGGCACTTCCCCGACGGCGTGGCCACCTTCACCGAGGAGGAGGCGGAGAACGAGAGCCGCGGCCAGTGGTACCTGCGCCAGCTGATGGGCTCGGCGAACATCTCCGGTAGCCCGCTGTTCCACGTGCTCACCGGCAACCTCTCGCACCAGATCGAACACCACCTGTTCCCGGACATCCCCGCCCGGCGCTACGCGGAGATGTCGGCCACGGTGAAGGACGCCTGTGAGCGCTACGGCCTGCCGTACAACACCGGTGGGCTCACCGCCCAGCTGGGCTCGGTGGCCCGCAAGATCGTGAAGCTGGCGCTGCCGTGGACCGGTCGCGGCAACAACGACGCCCCCCGGGTCGAGCCGCTGCCCAAGGCCGCCTGAGCCACAATTCGTGTTCAGCGGGCTCGATGTCGTTTTCCGGCCTTCCCGGCGACCTTGAGCCCGCTGAATGCGTGTGTGGGGACGGTCAGTGGTTCAGATCCAGCCCGCGGTTGATGTCGGACTGCGAGACCGGATCCCCGTCGCTGTGCGCGTTCTGGTCGATCAGTCCGGCACCAACGGACGTCCCCGCATCGGTCAACGCGCTCTTGGCGCTGTCCTTCACCGTGTCCTTCATCCCGCTGCCCACCGCGCTCTTGAACCGCGAGAGCTTGGAGAGGGACTGGGCCTGCGTGCCGACCGTGCGTTCGATGCGGGCAACCACCTGCTCGATGCGCACCAGTACCCGCTCGACCTCCATCACCTTGCCGCTGACCCGCACGCTGGTGATCTCGATCTCCACCACCAAGGCCTCCAGGGCAACCGCCTCGGAGGACCCGAGTGAGGGCACCGCGGCCGCCTGCGCCGCAACCCAGGTCATGATCAGCCAGCTCACGAGGTCGCTGATGATGCTCTTCACGATGTCCAGCGCCGCCTCCATCAGCGACGCGCTCGCGGCCAACAGCTGCTGCATGTTGGTCGCCTCATTGCCGATGCCTTCGATAGCGGTGACCAGCTCGGCGAGCTGCTTGCCGGCAGCCTGGGCGCCCTGCCCTCCCCAGTCCTTCAGCCCGGACCCCACCGTCTCCTGCGTGGAGTGCGCCAGTTCCTTGAGGTCCTTGGCGATGTCTCCCCACGTCTGCGCCGCGTGCGTCACGGTCCCCGAGTCGCCGGTGACCGCTTCCGTGGCGTGCTTCAGGGTTCCGCAGTGGTTGAGCAAGAAGCCCAACCCGTGATTGGCGAGCATGCTCAGCGGATCAGCCCAACTCAGCTTGCCCCCAGCCGCCTTGGCAAAGTTTCCGATGTCACCCAGCGCGCCGTGCACATCGTTGGCCGCCGTAGCGAGGTTGCCCTCGGAGAGGTTCTTGCCGGCGCCAGCCGCTTTGCTCAGCAACCCGCCTGCCTGGTCTCCCAGCCCGTGCAGCTTGCCGCCGGTGCCCCGCAATGCCTGCGGCTCTACCTTCAGTCCTGGCGCCATGACGTCTCCGCCTCGTCTCGTGTGCACTTCGCCCCCAGCGGGAGCTGCTGACCCCTACGACGCGCGCGGCCCCGCAGCGGTTCCACCCCTCTACCGATCTTCTCGCCACCAGTCGGCGTCCTGATCGTCCTCCACTCGCAGGGTTCGCCGTTCGGACGTCGAAGCGGCCACGGCCACCGGATCACCGGCGAGGACTTGGGCAGCCGACACTCGCTCGCTGATGTCGATCCCGGTGCGCTCGGCCAGCAGCGTCGCGCTCTGCCGGGTGACATCTGCAGTGGCGGCATGGATCGCGGCGACCAGATCCCTCCCGAGCTGGGTGGGTGAACCGCGGAACGACTCGGCGCCCAGCGCGATTGAACGCACATTGCCCCCGGCTCCCACAGTGACCGTGCCGCCGCCTGCAATGCGGGCGGAAGCGGTGAGCTCGGCAACCTCACGGCTGGTCTGCTCGATCGCGGCCAAGCGCGCTTCGGCGTCCTGCAGCAGCTGTTCCCCGGTCGGGCCTGGTTCGGTCATCATCGTTCCCCTGACGTGTGGTCGGTAGCGGGTCGCCGGTCACGCTACGGAGCGCGAACACGGACTGGCAGCAGATCCGACGAACTGGTGGCTAACCGTTGACCACGACGCGGGCAGCGCCACCGGGCACCGACACCACCTCACCACCGCGCAGCTGACGGCCACGTCGCAGCTCAACCGCTCCGTCGACCTGCACCAAGCCGTCGGCGATCAGCGCCTTGGCTTCGGCGCCGGAATCCAGCAGGTTGGCCAGCTTGAGGAACTGCCCGAGCCGAATGGACTCGTCACGAATTGCGATCTCCACCGGTTCGGGCACCCTCAGATCATCCCCTGCGCTGGCACAAATCGATACCACCGGCAAAGGTGGTCACCGTGCCTGACACCAAGAAGTCACCCCAGCGCCCCGGTCCGACGATTTTCGTGCTGTTCGGCGCCACCGGCGACCTGGCCAAACGGATGGTGTTGCCGGCGTTCTACGAGCTAGCCGTCGCGGACCTCCTGCCGAGCGACTGGCGTCTGGTGGGCAACGGCCGCGGCGACGTCTCGCACTACGACTTCCAAGATCACGTGCGCGGCGCGCTGGCCGAGTTCGGCCCCACACCCGAGAAGGGACCGTGGGAGGAGTTCCGCAAGCGGCTGCTGTTCGCCGGCGGCGGCTTCGAGGCGTCCGATCCCGGCTCGTTGCTGGACGTGTTGGCTGGGGCCAAGCAGGATCTCGGCCAGGACGCCCAGCATGTGCACTACCTGGCCATCCCGCCGTCCGCGTTCGGCAAGGTGACGGAGGGAATCGGCGAGCACGGCCTGGCCGAGGGCTCGCGGGTGGTGTACGAGAAGCCCTTCGGCACCTCGCAACAGGCGTTCCGCGAGCTCGACACCACGGTGCACAAGGTGCTGGATGAGAAGCAGGTCTACCGGATCGACCACTTCCTGGGCAAAGAAGCCACCCAGAACCTGCACGTGTTGCGCTTTGCCAACGGGATGTTCGCCGGCGTCTGGAACCGGGAGCACATCGCACAGGTACAGATCGACGTCCCGGAGACCCTGGACATCGCCGATCGCGCTGTGTTCTACGACGCCACCGGTGCCGTGCTGGACATGTTGGTGACCCACCTGTTCCAAGTGGCGGCGGAGGTGGCGATGGAGCCACCGGGGAGCATGGAAGCCGACGATCTGCAGTCCGCCAGGGAGGAAGTGATCGACGCGTTTCGTCCACTCGACCCGGAGGAGGTGGTGCTTGGGCAGTTCGAGGGTTACACCGACACCGACGGCGTCGCCGATGACTCCACAATGGACACCTTCGTGGCCGCGCGGATGTGGGTGGACAACGATCGGTGGCGCGATGTGCCGTTCCTGATGCGTACCGGCAAGAAGCTGGCCATCAGCGAGCAGCGGGTCAGCATCGTGTTCCGCGCTGCACAAGGGCCACTGACGGGCATTCCCGAGGACGGCGCCGTGCTGTCATTCTCGCTCAAGGGGGCCGGCGAGGTGTCGCTGTCGATGGTCGTCAAGGAGCCGGGGGCCGAGTTCGACCTCGCGGTGGGCACCACCACCCTGAACTTGGGCACAGTGGAAAATGGGGAGCCGCTGCCGCCGTACGCGCGACTGATCCACGACGTCCTGCTCGGTGACCGATCGTTGTTCACCCGGCCCGACGGTCTCGCCTACGTCTGGGAGGTCGCGCAGCCCCTGCTGGACCACCGGCCCACCGTGCAGCCGTACAAGCCGGGGACCATGGGCCCGAAGGCCGCCGGGGCACTGGCGCAACCGGGGCGCTGGTTGTTGTCCGATTGAAACGTGCACAACGCTTTCCCGCGGTTTAGCGTGATGCGCAGCACACCTCGGACGAGGCGCTGCCACACAAGGAGGAGCTATGAGCGAGCGAAGCGACGAGGGGGCCTCGGCCATGCGCGAGCAGCGCGATGTGGGGGGACGGCTATGAGCGAGCGAAGCGACGAGGGAGCTTCGGCCATGCGCGAGCAGCGCGATGTGGGTGGCTCAGGCAGGAGCGAGCGAAACGATGTCACCACTGGCCGGCAGAGCGCCGCCGAGGCGGAGCCGAACATCACCGGAGTCGCCGACCCGGCCCCCTTGGGCCTCGCCGCCTTCGCGATGACGACCATGGTGCTGTCAGTGTTCAACGCCGGCTTGCTGGACAAGAAGCTGGAGGCGGTCGTCCTGCCGCTCGCCCTCTTCTACGGCGGTACCGCTCAGCTGCTGGCGGGAATGTGGGAGTTCCGCAACCGCAACGTGTTCGGCGCTACCGCGTTCACCTCGTTCGGGGCGTTCTGGTTGTCCTTCGCCGCGTATGTGAAGTTCATCGAGCCTGGGCTACCGGAGGCGACTGCACACTCGGCCACCGCGTTGTACTTGTTGGGCTGGACAATTTTCACCACCTACATGCTGATCGCCTCCTTGCGCGTCAACGGCGCGGTGGCGCTGGTGTTCGCGCTGCTGGCCCTGACCTTCATCTTGTTGACCATCGCCGACTTCGGTTCGATGACCGGCATCGGTAAGGCCGGCGGCTACGTCGGCCTGGCGACGGCGGCGGCCGCGTGGTACGCGTCCTTCGCGGGGGTGACCAATGCCACCTGGGGCAAGGTGGTGCTTCCGGTGGTCCCGCTGGCCCCGAAGCCCGAGGAGCACAACGCGAGGCAGTAACACCAACGCACAGGGGACGCACAGGGACCTCCACGCTCACTACCAGTGAGCACTGCGGATGTTGACGGCGAGAGCAGATCCGCACCCGATACGTTTCGCAGGAGGTCCCCGTGCACACCACCCTCACGCTGCCCGAGCGCTCGACCAAGCCAAGGGCGGCCGGGCTCACAGCCTGACGGCTACAGCACCGCGGCCATGGCGGCGAGCGTCTGCGCGCTGGTGTGCTCGGGAGACCACTGCAGCTCCCGCTTGGCGGCGCTGGTGTCCATCACCACCGACGCCCGCACGATGTGCAACCACTCCGCCATGGCGGGCACCAGCGGTAGCCGGGCCAACACCTCTGAACTGGCCTTGGCCAGCACCTGGGGCACCGGCACCGCCAGGGCGCCGACCGCGTGCGCCACGTCGGTGAGGGTGATCTCGCCGTCCCCGGCCAGGTTGTAGGCGCCCGGACGGCCCGTGCCCAGCGCGGCGGCGACGATGGCAGCGGCCACGTCGTCGTGGTGCACCAGCTGCAGCGGCGTGCCGGGATCGGGGATGATCGGGCGCAGGCCAGGGGCAGCGCTGAGCAGCTTTACCACCGCCTGCGGCAGTCGTTCGCTGACCTTGCGCCACGGGAGGTTGTCCGCCAGCGCTGTGGCCTGCGGGCCGGCGACGATGCACGGCCGCAGCACGTACACCTGGAGCTCGGAGCCCGCCGTCGTCTCCGCCAGCAGCGCCTCACACTCCGCCTTCTGCTCGGAGTAGTAGTGCTCCGCCGAGCCTCGGGCCGGCACGTCCTCGGTCAGCGGAACCGGGTTGTCTGCGTGGTAGCCGTAGGCGGCCACCGAGGAGGTGTAGACCAAGCGGCTCGGTCGTGCAGCAGCGACCGTCGCCTCGAAAACATTGCGGGTGCCCGCCAGGTTGATGTGCCTGCTTTCCTGGCGTGATCCCATGATCAGGTATGCCAGGTGCACCACGACGTCGGCGTCCTCCACGAAGGACCGCACCGCTTCAGCGTCGAGGATGTCGCCCTGTCGGTACTCGACCTTGCGCCACCCACGCCCGGCCGGGTCGAACGGTCGCCTGGCCATGCCCAGGATCCTGCCCACCTTCGGGTTCCGCTCCAGCGCATCCACCGCGGAGGCGCCGATCTCCCCGGTCGGTCCGGTGACCGCCACCGTGAGCGGCTCAAGGCTCACGAGTTCGCCGCCGCGGGCTTGATGTCGAGATGACGCCCGATGCGCTGCAACTCACTCAGCGAGGCCTCCAACCAGTCCATGAAGTTCCACAGGTCGGGCATTTGGTCCCGGTCGGCGAGGATGCCGAAGTCGAGGTGCCCGTCGTAGCTCTGCACCGTGATGTTGAGGGCGGTGCCGTCGGTGATCACCGACACCGGGTAGTTGGCCACGAGTTTCGCGCCGGCCAGGTAGAGCGGAAACTGCGGGCCGGGCACATTGGAGATCATCAGGTTCCACGGCGGCGTGGCCGATCGGGCGAGGGAGAACGTGACGCGGGCGGCCCGGCCGAACAGGGCCGGCGGAATGAAGTGATTGGCGTCCTGCAGCACGCTCGCCGGCACGGCCTTGTGCCGCTCCTTCATCCGCCGCAGCGACTCCGAGGTGCGGCGCAGGCGCTCGGCCGGGTCGGCGATGTTGGTGAACAGCGTGGTGCTGCTCAGCAAGATGCGGTTGCCGTAGGTGCCCACCTGCTCGGAGGTACGCACCGAGACGGGTATCTGGGCGACCAAGGGTTCGGTCGGCAGTTCGTCGTGGTCCACCAGCCACCGGCGCACCGCGCCTGCGCAGAGCGCCACGACGACGTCGTTGATGGTGCAGCCGAACGCCGCCTTGACCTCTTTCAAGTTCGCTAAGGGCAACTGTCCGAACACCCAGCGACGGTGCGGGGAGATCTTGCCGTTGAACGTGGTGCGCGGGGCCTTGTGGCTCGGCCGCTGAACCCGGTTTCCATCGCCCCGGGCAAGGTGCTCCACCAGGTCCGCCGCCCGGCCGATCAAGCCCGCGCCGGGCAGCGTGGCAAACGGCGTCTCGTCCAGGTGGGGCAGCACGGTGGGCAGCGCCCGGGCGGCGCGGATGGGGTAGCGCGGCAAACTGAGCAGGCCCCGGCCCAGCATCTCCCACTGCCCCGGGGTGCGCCCGGCCTGCACCGTCTCGCCCGGCGGGGTCTCCCGCACCTCCGGCGTCAGATCCAGCAGCAGCCCGAGAATCTCCGCGCCGGAGACGCCGTCGATGATCGCGTGGTGGATCTTGGTGTACAACGCGGTGTACCCAGATTCCAACCCGGTGATGACGTACATCTCCCACAACGGACGGGTGCGGTCCAGCAGCCGGGAGTGCAGCCGCTGCACCTGCTCCGCGAGTTGCTCGTCGTTGCCGGGGGCCGGGAGCGCGACCTCACGGACGTGGAACTCGAGGTCGAAGTGCGGGTCGTCCACCCAGTGCGGGTAGTCCAGACCGAACGGCGTCTCCACCAGCCGCCAACGCAACGGCGGCAACAGGTGCAACCGCGCCGCCAGCAACTCCATCATGTTGTCCACCGTGAGGTCGCCGTTGGGCGCGGACTCGGTGTCGAACACCGTGAGACTGCCGACGTGGCCGGTCTGACGAGCGTTCTCCAGCGCCAGGAACTGGGCATCAAGACTGGTCAGCTGGCGCATGCTGTTCTCCTCGGACGATGACGGCGGCGGTGCTGCCGTCCCAGCGTAGTGTGACGGGCGCCACGAACTCGTGTCGACTTCCAGGAGGGTCCATGGCCAGCGAAGAACCGCTCGAACGGTCGGAGGAGTCGCTCGGGCAGGCCAGAGCCGCAGCGACTGAGGCGAAGGACGTCATCGCGCCGTCCGGAGACAATGAAGAGGACGAGGGTCTGTCCTCGACCGAGTGAGCACGTGCCGCACGGTCGGCGTCCGAGCTCGTTCAGCTGGCGATGTAGACCGTGTTGGCCGAAGTTCCGCCGGTCAGCGGGTTGGCGAAGGTGATCACCCGCGCCGCCGTGCTGGGGAAGACCTCAGCCAGCAGGGCGCCAAATGCGTGGTCGGGCGGATCGTCCGACCACAGCGCGAAGACGCCCCCTGCATGTAAATGCCGGCTGAGGCGACGCAGGCCGGTAGTCGTGTAGAACGCAGCATGGCTCGGATGGAGGACGTGCCGTGGCGTGTGGTCGATGTCCACGAGGATGGCGTGGAATCGCCGGCCCGACGTCTGCGGATCAAACCCGGTGTCGGCCTCGGCCAGTGCGAAGAAGTCGCCCTTGCGCAGACGGGTACGGGGATCTGACGTCAAGCCGGCAGCGTCTGGAAGAAGCTCGTGCTCGTGCCACCGGATGACCTCACCGAGTGCCTCCACCACAACCAGTGAACGAACACGCGAATCCTCCAGCACAGCGCGCGCGGTGTAACCGAGTCCCAGTCCCCCGACGAGGACATCGAGATCAGTACCCGCCACCGCCGCCAGTCCCTGACGTGCGAGCTCGATCTCGGCCACCGTGAACAGGCTCGACATCAGAAACTCTTCGCCGAGCTTCACTTCGTATACGTCGATCTGCAGGGACGGCTCGCGTCGCCGTCGCAGACTTATGGCCCCCATCGCCGTCTCACCCCAGGCGAGCTCCTCGAAGCGTGCGCTCAAAGAACGGGTACCTCCATTGACATAATTCAGGCGGCGGTGCCACACCCCGGTCCACGACCGTACCGGGACGCTTCCGCCGAACCGGGCACCGTGAGAAGAAGGCCGGTCGTAGTGTGTGCCGGTGACAACAAGCAGCGTTGGCCGTCGCCGGTGCGCTCGCTACTGCCCGTGGATTGTCGCAGCCGCCTTCACGTTAAGCGGGGTGGTCCACCTGGTCCACCCCGCGACGTTCACGCCGTTGATCCCGCACTTTATGCCCTGGCCGACCGCGTTGGTCTACGCCAGCGGCGTGGCCGAGCTGATCTGCGCCGCGGGGCTGTGGCGCCGGGACAGGTGGGCGGGGATTGCCGCCGCGGTGCTGCTGGTGATCATCTGGCCGGCCAACCTGCAGTGTGCCATCACCGCTCAACAGGGCGAGAACCTCACGACCACGGTGCTCGACAGGATCCGGTTGCCCTTGCAGATCCCGCTTATCTGGTTCGCCCTCCAATCCGGGCGGGGCGCACGGTCGGGTCACCACGCGTCCGTTCGAGCCTCAGCGTCTCCTTCGGTGTGCAGGTTCCGGTCGCTACTGCAGCGGTAGTTCCTGGTCGTGGTCCGCTGCTGGTCGTGGGCCGAAGATACGGCGGTCGGCTACGGCAATGGGAAGATCATTGATACTGGCTTCGCGGCGGTTCATGTAGCCCATGGTGTCGAACTCCCAGTCCTCGTTGCCATAACTTCGCCACCATTGCCCGGCGTCGTCGTGCCACTCGTATTGGAACCGCACCGCAATTCGATTTCCACCGAAACCCCAGAGGCTCTTGCGCAGGGCGTAATCCTGCTCGCGCTGCCACTTGCTGGTGAGGAACGCGACGATTCCCGCACGCCCAGTGATGAAATCGGTGCGGTTGCGCCAGACGGAGTCCTGGGTATAGGCCGCCGCGACCTTGGCGGGGTCGCGGGTGTTCCAGGCGTCCTCGGCGGACTGCACCTTCATTCGTGCACCGGCCTCGTCGAAGGGCGGCAGCGGCGGCCGTGGCGCACTCGGCTCGAGCACGGGCTCGATCGGGGGAAGTGCGCTCATGGTGGATCCTTTCGTCGTGATCCCGTCATTATG